>Ga0302173_10001824_pt1 | contig 10515 bp, 12 predicted proteins | sample I_Fen_N3_1_FD_198785 | JGI IMG/M metagenome (GOLD analysis project Ga0302173, IMG submission 198785) | Peat permafrost microbial communities from Stordalen Mire near Abisko, Sweden - I_Fen_N3_1 | ecosystem: Environmental > Terrestrial > Soil > Wetlands > Permafrost | place: Sweden: Abisko... | reverse complement strand
TATCCTTGTAATTGATGAAGGTACTTCAAATATGGATCGTGGTACTGAAAGCATGATAATGAACCTTATTAACAGACTCAAATCTGACATGGGGATTTTGTTGATTTCCCACAGGATAAACATGATAAGGCATTTAAGTGACTATATATATGTCATTGAAGGTAAGGGTATCACAAATGAAGGGACCCATGATGAACTTATTAAGTCTGATAATTTATATAGAAAATTTTGGGATGATTTTTATTAATATTTTTTGGAGAGTCCGGCATTAATAGACTCTTCATGTTTTAATTTGATATGCTTTATGCTTTTAGATAAAGTGTTCAAAGATGAATATTTAGAGATGCTAGAGAAGAATGAGATAATATATGGGAATGAATATCTTTTTGAATTTTTTAATAATTGTCAGGAATAGGAAAAAATATTACGGTGCGCTGCACCTTTCTTCTCATTCTATTATTTTCATTTCTACAAATATTCGGCGGCTCTGCCGCTATTGTTTCATTCTAGAAGGTGCAGCGCACCGGAATATAAAATGTCTGCATTAGTTATTATTTAAAATCACGTTTAACCCAGTCATCGATTTGACTGTATTCAAAGTATCAATGATCCCAATCTTTTGTCTGGAATCTATTGACATATTGGAAACAATGAAATTATCCTGTGAAGAGTTTTTATTTGTAATCTTGAGAATGTAGATAGTAGATCCAAATTTATTACTAGAAATTGAGAGATCTCTCAAGTATTTTTCGACCACAATTTGATGCATTCCATCATAGTAATATATTGAAGAAAGATCACCAATTTCTTTTTTTATACAAGTTCTTGTGAACTCAAGTGTGCCGATGGTTTTTAAATTATTCACCTGCTTTCTCATTTTAAAGATTACAAAAGCGGTAATACAAATAATTACGATTAGAATTGAAAAGTACAGAATTAAAGAATTACGTTCATCCTTGAATTTATAGTAAAGGTTAATAGTCAGTAACAATAGGAAGAAAACAATTGTATATACGATGTATAGTTTTTTATTTCTTCGACCAATTTCTTTGGGATCAGAGGATTCTGCCCGGTAAATCTTAAACTTACTCATTTTAAAAATGATTAGTTGAATATTATCTTGATAAATAGACTAATAAATGGTAACGATATAGTAAATGCCTTTCATTTTCATCTTTTCCTTTTCTATGTCCAAAACATATCAATCAAAATATCAATAACCTCATTAATCTTCTAAAAAATAGATTATAGATGACTAAAATTATATCCTTGTTAACAACAATGCAACTATTTCTGAAAAATAGTTGCATTGTTTCAAAGTACAACGAAGTAATTATTCCACCATAGCCGATTTTACTATTCCTCATGTTCTGCAGAAAAACCACAAATTATTGCTGCAGCTAGTCCTGCAAATGGATTAGCTAGAGCATACATTGCTCCGATCCCAGAACATAGTAGAATTGATCTCCAAGATCCACCATTGAGATTTTCCATCTCTTCAAAACTTAATTTTCTTGTTTCCATTTTTTAAAAGTTTTACAATTAATAATAGAAATTTATCGAAGATAAATTTCTATTATTAGAGTCCATTAATACTGGATTTAGATAAATTTGTGAACCTATAAACAATTATTTAATATAAAATTTGACTATTAGTGATAAAAGAATCTGGATAGTTTTTAATTTGTAAAACTAGTTATGATAATGTCAATATATCTGGAACAAATAATACTCTATTCTTAAAGAGTTCTACCTAGAATTCTATTGTTATATTTAAAAATCAATCAAAATTTTATGTAAAAGTCTCCTCAATGTTTGAACCTTCAGAATTCTTTCAGTTTCTTAAAAAGCCACAATATCAGTTTATCGAAGCGAAAGAGACCAGTGTTATTCCGACAGCTATCAAAATCTATTTGCTGTTACTCATTATTCTTGGACTGATTAATTCAATGAATATAATCATCCTTCATGTTTTTTTTGTACTTCCGGTTGATGAAACACTTGTTGTATCGGAAAGATGGAAAGAACATCTATGGTTTTTTTTCCTGCTGGTCGCCATTATTGCTCCATTTCTGGAGGAAGTGATTTTCAGATTATCGCTTGTTTTTAAACCTCTTAATATTTCACTTTCAGTTTCTACACTTGTATCGCTTATAATAAACAGGCTTTCCTATCACCTGATTTCAATTGTATCCTTTTTTCTGGTATTCATCCTGATATATAAATTGGCTACAACTTATAAACAAAGGATGATCTCATTCTGGAGCAAAAATTTCAAATTCATCTTTTATTCTCTGTCTTTGTTATTTGGCCTTGTCCATATGAGCAATTATAAGTGCACTGGTATAACACAGTATCTGTTAACTTTAATTCTGGTCTTCCCTCAACTGGGGATGGGTTTCGTATTGTCTTTTACCAGAGTATACTATAAGAAGGGTTTTATTATTGGTATCATTATCCATTGTATTATGAATACTTTTGGCGCCGGTATCATATTGCATGGATATCTAAACAAGTGATTCATTTAATTCTACTGCTGTTTTACTTTTTACTATAAGATGACCTTATAAAGAGTATCATATTCAATCTCTTAAAAAAAAAGCCCCGGAAGAGAATCAGCAATCTTCCGGGGCGGGGTCTCGGTCAGGTTGACCATTCGAGACTAGAAGCACGAAAAAAACAACGAGACAAAACTTTTTAGCCTGAAATGGGTTACATAAGCAGAATTTCTAAAACTCCTGAATCTGGTCCACATCCTGAGGCTCATATTTCCTAAATTGATAGTCATAATAAACCGAATGACAAAGACTTTATTATACAATTTTAAAAAATGACAGGGACAGAAAAATGGATCATTGATATGTTATACAACATATTATTGATATTCTTTATCTGTCACGTACGATCTCCTTGTTTTACTATACCTGAGCTCTGTTCCTGCTTCCCTGATTTCTCTCACAATCCTCTTCACACTACGTTCACTGATCTCAAATCTAACAGCCAGATCAGCAGGTGCACCAGTACTTTTAAGCATAGCAAGCTTGAGTATTCTCTTTTTTAGAGTCTCTTTCTGAAAATTGTTCATTATTACCCGATTTAATAGTCTTGCAGTTGACTTTGAATATAAAATTAAACAAAAAGAGGAAAAAATCCCAAGGTTTTTAGAATTATTTTTAGGATTATTTGAAATATTTAGCCGTTATATTTTTGATCGTCAAGAAACGAATCACAAAAGACGTCAAATAACTGCAGTAGATTTGTTTACCGTGATTTGTTTTTTGTCCGGCAAAGCCAATTGAATATGAAAAATCGCTTATTTTCTGATCAACCACAGGATCTTTCCTAACCGGAGCGGATAATATCCTAGCACCTGCCAGGTATTTTTACATTTGTAACGCTTCTTCATAAAACTTAACGAAGGGAATATATCTCCTAAAACGTACAGAAACTTACGATGAAAACCGGGAATATCGTTGATAATATGACGATAAAGCTTTGGTTTTTCAACAGGCAGATTATTCTTAGGACTCTCGAGAAAGAAAACAAAATTCTTAATGGATTCTTCGTCAGAAAATTTATCTATAAAAGAATTGGTCCAATCCGGAAAGGAGATCCCCCACATATCCCTTAACGGTTTCAGATGACTGGCTAAAATCTCTGACATACCTGCCTCTGAAGCTAATTTAATCAGGTTATAATTTACTATCTCCTCAAAATGTTTTTCAATCAGTAAAATCAGATCGGTATACAGTCTTAGTTGGGATTCATTATTAAGCTCGTGAAGCCAGAGATGCTTTACCAGATAAAGGAAAAAAATCTGTGTTTGTGGAAACCATGTTTTTTCTCCTTTAATCTCAACTTCATAACTATTTTCAGACAGAAATCTGGTCAGGTTCTTATTCCTGACTCCAAATAGTTCGTGGTGAATCTCAACTGAGATACCATTTTTAACGAGCGAGGGGAGATGCTTGCCGGAATAGGCAAGAATAAACTTATGATAAAAAGATTTTACGGGAAGTGACACAAACCCATTGCTGATGAGAATATCTCTTGCAATAATGCATTGATCCCGGTCTATAAGAATGTCAACATCAGACATCTGCCGGAGTCCTGAATTGCCATAAACAGAATTTTCAAGTGCAAGCCCTTTCAGAATTACAGTTTTGATCTTGCTGTTATTAAGAAGATGGAGGACTTCACCCATTGCTTCGGTAATAAAGGTGTTACGCCTAAGGTTTATCATCAGGGTACTCTTCAGATATGTTGCAACGGCATCAGGTATTCCGGAAAGAAGACCTTGTTTTTCAAGATTAAACCATACGAGAGCAGCTACTCCGTGAAGATTCGCAAGGTTTTTGAAATAATCCCAGTCATCGACTTCAGCAATAAGAGATTTTATCTTTTCAAGATTTTCATCAATGAACTCAAGCCGGCACAAACCCAACAACAGCTTCTCTTCAGTCCGTATCTTCACTACATTGCTCATTTTAAAAACCTGCTGCTCTGTTTTGTAAACATTGAGAAATATAATCCGCCTCTCTTCATAAGCTCATCATGTGTGCCTGTTTCTGCAACGGATCCTTTATCGAGGACGATTATTCTGTCAGCAAGACTGACATTTGTAAATCTGTGACTGATTAGAATCGACGTGCGGCCTTTAACTATTTCCCTGAAACGGCTAAAAATATCATGTTCCGTATCAGCGTCAAGAGAACTTGAGGGTTCATCAAGTATAAGTATCGGCGCATCCCGGAAAAGTGCTCTCGCCAGAGCTATCTTTTGCCATTCCCCCCAACTTAGTTCACGGCTATCGTCAAACAGGTTTCCAATTACGGTCTCATAGCCAGATGGTAATTTACTGATTAATTCATGAATGCCTGTTGTCGAGGCAGAAGCCGGGATTCTTTTTTCAGGATTTTTTTCATCTATATCTCCCATGCGGATGTTTTCTCCTGCTGTTAGATTATACAACATAAAGTCCTGAAAAATTACTGAAAAGTGTTTTCTGTACTCTTCAGGATCCATGTTTCTGATTTCGCTGCCATCATATTTAATGTTTCCGGAATCAGGATCGTAAAGTCTGCATAATAACCTGACAAGTGTACTTTTCCCGGCACCATTTGGTCCGACAAGAGCAATAATTTCCCCTTTTTTAATTTCAAAAGAGACATTATTGATAGTCCTGTAAGTATTCCCCGGATAGGTAAAAGAGAGTTTATCTACTTCTATTTTTTTCTTTAGTCTGGATGGAGAAATAACGGGTTCTTCAGCAACTACATTCTCCTTTAGATTAAGAAATTCAAACGTGTCACCAATAAAAAGACCATCTTCATAAAGCCCTGCCAAAGATCCGAACAGATCTTTTATATATATCATACCCTGTCGGAAGGCTAGCAGGAACATAGCCATCTGACCAAGTGAGATTTTACCGCTTATCGTTTGGTGTGCGATAAACAAGAGTGTTATCAGAAGGGCTGAAGCCTTAAACAGGTTGGATATGAATTCGATGAGTGTCCTTCTTCTGATGATATTAATCTCTTCTTCTTTCTGTTTAAGAAAAGACTTCCTGAAAAGGTCTTTGAAATAATTACCGAGTCCGAAAAGTCTGAGTTCCCTTGAGGGCCTGTCGCCTGTAAGCAGCCAGTTGAAATATGCAGATTTTCTTGCTTCTGGTGTTTGTTGCCTCTGGAAATTATACAGTATATCAGCATAATAAAGCCGTAGCCATATACCGGGTATATTTGCAACCAGAAGAAGGACAGCAAGGGTCCAGTGAAGAGTTAATATCAGACCGGCCATTAGCATCAGAGAAAGAATCCCTCTGATAAGAGAAACCATGTTATTCAGAATGCTATTGGGACGCCAGGGTGCTTCTCTCGCTGCCCGGGACAAACAATCGAAATACTCGGGACGTTCAAAATTGATAAGGTCGAGTTTTATGGCTTTGGAGTGTAATAACCCATACATGTAGACCTCAAGTTTCAAAGATTGTTTTTTCCTGACATAAGAGCTGAAATCAGAAGAGGCTTCATCAAGAAACCAAACAGCTGCTAATGCTATTACCGGCCATAACAAATTAATGTTATGAGTTGGTGAAGCTGAATCCGCCGCTTTTGTTATAACATCGATAACAACCTTCAGGAGCCAGATAAGTGCGAGCGGGAATATACTCCTTAGCACTGACATTATTATGTTCATGGAGGTCCATCCGGCGGAACTGTTCCAGACAAGTTTTAATGACTCCCTGAATAGTTTTAGTTTTTCTCTCATCAAATATTTAATACAATTAATCGCAAACCTGCCTGCCGGCAGGCAGGGATCACGAAGTTTTAGCTATGGATCTTTTTAAACAAAAGTAATACTATCACTCTTATTCTGTTGATAAGATAATTTGGTCTGGTATTTATTCTTATATCTGCCGGAACAGGGTTTTCTCCGGTGGCTTCTGATCGCACTATCCTGCCTGCTATCAAATCTATATTTACGGGATTGTCGGCAATTGCATTGCTATCACCTCTTCCGATATAAGATATAATCCCGTTACTGTTTATTATTTTAGAAAGACGATGTACTATGAGTCCCTGTTCCCGCCGGATCGCAATTATTTCACCGGGACGCGGCAATCCTTTGATGGTTAAAGGTTCGATCAGTATCATGGAACCTGGCTTTATGGATGGATACATACTATAACCGTGAGCTTTTATTCTTATGGTTTTCCCTTCTGAGAGAAGTGTTAGTCCTGTATCTTTTAGTATCGCACGATTATTCCGCAAGTTATTCATGTTCGCGTATAAGGTCTATTATACTTCTGTCGGGTTTGAAGAAAAGCTTAGCGGTAGGGACGGTTCCGCACATAATAGAAATTGAGCCAAGAAGCCGGGCAATTATGTCAGCTCCCCAATTATGCTGTATGCAATTTGCCATTATCTGTGTTACAGCATTGGCACCTTTTAATTGAACCATCATGTTTTCAGCACCATGTTCAATTATGTAAATCTTGTCAAGAATTGATTCACGGGGTTCATCGTTATTGTAAACCGGAGTGTTAAACATCTTGTATACTCCGCCTGTATTTCTTAAAATAAGCCTGTCATCATGGATAACCCTGGCTCCGGCTTCATCCCAGAGCCTTGCCATAGTTGACTTCCCTTTTCCTGATACACCGCTGAATAAATATCCATGACCTGAAATGTTAACTCCTGAAGCATGGATCATAATATCTCCATTTATAACAGTAAGATAATAGAGAATAAGACTATCCAGCGGATACTCAAAAGGATCTGTCTCATCCTGGGCTCCATAAATCCATAGATCCCATTCCATTGAGGTGAGAGAAAATTTCAGTACTGCATTTTTTTCTGTAGAAGATAATGGGAATATTGTCCAGATATATAGCCCTGAATAATATTTCCAGACGCTCCAGAAGTTCGTTTCATTATTGAACTGAATACCATTTATCTCTTCAACATAAGGAGCCCTGAAAACCCTTTCTGCACCCTTTGGAAGTTCAAATGGTTCAGAATGAACACGAATAAGTATATCAGATCCTTTATCCTGACTAATATTTTTTAGGAATTTTACAGATGGTTTAAGTTCAGGACCATTTGCCGAAGCTTCAAACCCGATATTATACCCAGCAATATTTAGATTATAATTCCTCATGTTTCTTATTCCTTAATCCAGCCCCAAGTTGTTTATGAACATGAAAAGCAGCTTTAATTATTTCTTTACTACTCATATCCTCTTTCTCTGAAACTTCTTTATTCATAACCTGGTGTTACTTGTGATCTTTGAGCCTTGGTGACATAGATTTTAATAATACAAAATTACATAATTATTGGATAATAAGATATTTACTCATGTTTTCAATAAAAGAAAACACATCTTTTTCTGCACTTTGCGAGTCTATATCATACTCCTCTGTTAAAGCTGCAATTATCTCTTCCACATTTCTGGCCCCGTTTATCCTATCCCAGATGAATGCACCTGTTTCATTCAGTGTATAAACACTGTTCATGTCTGCAATGTTGTTAGTTATGGGAACTAAAATATATTCATTACCGGTTTTCCGCGTAACAATTGATTTAGAATGGGAAAGTATTGATTTTAAACCAGTCATCGAAATCCTTTTATCACCCAAATGTATTAAAATTTATGGTTCCTTTTTGTAACTTCGCAAAAACAGAATTATGAGTAAGAGGCGAAAGGGTATTACAGAGTCGGGAAGCACAAAGGAATTGCTTGCCGGACAAATACTTGCAACATTGAGCAAAAGCCCCGAACAGGGGTTTAATTATAAACAGATCTCCAAACGTCTGAATATTGAGGATGCTCCCGGAAGACAAATGATTTCGGACATATTAAGGGAACTCACAAAACAGGGAAGTGTACAGGAGATTGTTCATGGTAAATACAAGGCAAAAGTTAGTCGTGGTTATATAACAGGAACTGTTGACATGACAAGGATGGGATACGGCTTCATTTCGACCGATGATCTTGAAGATGATGTATTTGTCTCTGCTAAAAACCTAAAGACTGCACTTCATGGCGACAAAGTTAAAGTATGGCTTTATGCAAAGAGGAAAGGGGCAAGACCGGAAGGTGAAGTGGTGGAAATCATTGAGAGATGGAGAACTTCATTTGTAGGCACAGTAGAGATCATGCCCAATTTTGCATTTCTTATTCCTGATAATAAAAATATGCCATTCGATCTTTTCATCCCTACATCAAAACTAAATGGTGCAAAACAGGGACAGAAAGCAGTGGCAAAAGTGGTTGACTGGGATCCTAAATCAAAAAATCCGGTAGCAGAGATTATTAATGTTCTTGGTTATCCCGGGGTTCACGAAACAGAGATGCATGCAATTCTCGCGGAGTTTGAACTTCCATACACTTTCACAGAAGAGGTTGAATCAGATGCAGATAAGATTCCCGGGGAGATCACCGGAAACGATATAAAGGAACGTCACGATTTCCGCAACATCCCGACATTTACAATTGATCCGGCCGATGCGAAGGATTTTGATGATGCTCTTTCTCTCAAACAGCTTGAAAATGGAAACTGGGAGGTTGGAGTACATATTGCCGATGTGACACACTATGTTAAAATGAATTCTCTGGTTGAAGAGGAGGCAAAACAGAGAGCCACATCAATCTATCTCGTCGACAGGGTAGTGCCAATGCTGCCTGAAAGACTGTCCAATCATATATGCTCACTCAATCCTGCTGAGGATAAGCTTACCTACTCAGCTGTATTCGAACTCAATGATAATTCTGAAGTAATAAATGAGTGGTTTGGAAGAACCATTATCAATTCTGATAAAAGATTCTCGTATGGTGAAGCCCAACTTGTGATTGATACTGGTGAGGGAGACATGAAAGAGCAGGTCACCCTGCTTCATCGTCTGGCCCAGCAGCTCAGGACAAAACGATTTGCTTCAGGGGCTTTCGCTTTTGAAAAGATCGAAGTAAAGTTTGATCTTGATGAGGCTGGGAAACCGCTCGGTATTAAATTCCGTGAGATGGGCACAGCAAACCAGCTCATTGAGGAATTCATGCTCCTTGCAAATAAAAGGGTAGCTGAATATGTCGGGAAAAAGCTAAAAGGGAAAACTTTTGTTTATCGTATTCATGATAAACCGGATCCTGAGAAGATCAGTAATTTCGGTCATTTTATTACCCGGTTTGGCTATAAACTGATTGAAGATGATAAGACATCCCTGCCAAAAGCGATGAATAAATTATTGCATTCAGTTGCCGGGAAAAAAGAACAGAATATCATTGAGACCCTCGCTCTCAGATCTATGGCAAAAGCTATTTATTCAACGGATAACATTGGTCATTACGGTCTTTCTTTCAAATATTATACTCATTTTACATCGCCGATCCGGCGTTATCCCGACATGATGGTTCACAGGTTGTTGTCAGCTTATCTTTCCGAAGAAAATCCAGGCAGCAAAGACAAGTACGAAAAACTCTGTGACCACTCGTCAAAAATGGAAAGACTGGCAGCTGAAGCAGAACGGGCATCTGTTAAGTACAAACAGGTTGAGTATATGAGTGATAAGACAGGGCAGGTATTTGAAGGAGTAATTTCCGGGGTGACAGAATGGGGTATTTATGTAGAAATAGTTGAGAACCAGTGTGAAGGGATGATACATATACGCGAGCTTGCTGATGATTACTATGAATATGATGAGGAGAACTACTGCATAAAAGGTCGGTCAACCGGCAAAGTATATACACTTGGTGACCGTGTCAATATAGAAGTTGTGAAGGCCGATCTTCAGAAGAAGCAGCTTGATTACAGGCTGGTAAATAATCGATAGAATCTTTATACCTACAATTCTCTCCTCCTTTTGAAGGAGGAGTACCCCGAAGGGGGGAGGTGGTTGATTTAATTAATCATACTGATTGATTTATTCAATACGATCTTGCTCTATGACCTTCAGAAGTTCTTTTACAGCATCTTCCTCAGGAACATTTTTGAGGATAGGGCTTGTGCCCCTGTAAATG
>Ga0302173_10001823_pt1 | contig 10522 bp, 8 predicted proteins | sample I_Fen_N3_1_FD_198785 | JGI IMG/M metagenome (GOLD analysis project Ga0302173, IMG submission 198785) | Peat permafrost microbial communities from Stordalen Mire near Abisko, Sweden - I_Fen_N3_1 | ecosystem: Environmental > Terrestrial > Soil > Wetlands > Permafrost | place: Sweden: Abisko... | reverse complement strand
GTTTATCCTGCTTGTACTTATTCTTAGTAATTACAACTTCATCAAGATCTTCCTGACTTTCAGAAAGTACAAAATTTTTGGTTGTTGTTTGTTTTGTAATAACTGTAATTCTATCTTCAACCGAATGAATACCCACAGCTTTAATACTAATAGTATAAGTCGCGGGTTTAACATTTTTAATTTCATACTGTCCATGTTCGTTTGTAACAGTATAATATTTTGTTCCTTTTAGAACAACCGAAATATTCTCAGCAGGAACATTTCCCGTCAAAAAAACTTTCCCTACTACTTTTCCTGTTTCCTGGCTCATCATGTGCAATGAACTAAGAAATACAAGAGACAGTAAAACTCTTTTTATAGTCATTATATTTATTTTAATTGGTTTGATTATTTGTCGCAAAAGTATATGTTAATATTTTGTTATCCAAACTATTTTTAATCATTCTAAATAAAAACAGTTATATTTTTTAACCGTACGCAAATTCAAAATAGAAATCTAAATACCTGATTAAACAGAAGAATAGATTATGTTTTTAATAAAAAGATCAAGAAACAAAAAGTACTTAATGATAAAAACCAAAACTATTTGCAACTCAAAAAAATCAAATTATAAATAAGTCTCCTTATCTTTAATCTCTATTACAATCTCACGAAAACAAAAAATATAGCTATGAATACTACCAAGACCGTTAGAAAAGTTGCAATTGTTGGATATAACAGAATTCCTTTTGCAAGAGCAAATACCGCCTATGCAGAAGTTAGCAATCAGGAAATGATGATTGCTGCTCTTGATGGTCTTATTGATAAATATAATTTGAAAGGAAAATTACTTGGAGAAGTTGCCGGTGGTGCAGTAATTAAACATACTTACGATAATAACCTAATTAGAGAGTGCGTTATGAGAACGTCACTTGATCCTGCAACTCCTGCGTGCGATCTACAACAAGCTTGCGACACCGGAATTGAAAGTGCCATATATATTGCCAATAAAATTGCGCTTGGTCAAATCGAATCCGGTATTGCCGGAGGTGTCGATTCTATAAGTGATACGCCAATTGCTGTTAGTGAAAAACTTAGAAAAATTTTATTGAATGCCAGAAAAGCAAAATCACTAGGCGAAAAAATTAAACTCTTTTTAAAATTACGTCCAAAAGATTTTACGCCGCTTGTACCTAAAAATGAAGAATCTCAAACTGGTCTTTCGATGGGCGGTCATACTGAGATTACTGCAAAACATTATAAAATTTCTCGTGAAGATCAGGATAATCTTACGCTTAGAAGTCATTTAAATATGGCAAAAGCCTACGACGAAGGTTTCTTTGATGATATGATTACTCCTTTTAACGGACTTGAAAAGGACAATAATCTTAGAAAAGATAGTACTATCGAAAAATTAGCGCAATTAAAACCAGCTTTTGATAAGGTAAACGGAACACTTACGGCAGGAAACTCTACACCGCTTACAGATGGTGCTTCTTGCATTCTTTTGGCAAGTGAAGAATGGGCGAAAGAAAATGGATTGCCAATTTTAGCCTACATCACTTTTGCCGAAATTGCAGCTATCGAATATGTAAAAAATCAGCAGAATCTTTTATTAGCACCATTATTTGCAGCCAGCAGAATGCTTGAGAAAGCAAATCTAACACTACAAGATTTTGATTATTATGAAATTCACGAAGCTTTTGCCGCACAGGTTCTCGCTACTTTAAAAATATGGGAAAGCCCGGAATTGAGTGCTCAATTAGGATTAGAGAAAACTCTTGGTGCAATTGACAGAAACAAGCTGAATGTAAAAGGAAGCAGTCTTGCTGCGGCACATCCTTTTGCTGCAACGGGAGGCCGAATAATTGGCGTTATGACAAAATTATTAAACCAAAAAGGTTCAGGAAGAGGTTTCATTTCTATTTGCGCAGCAGGCGGACAAGGCGTTACAATGATTATTGAAAAGTAAATACCTGTTTTTTGTCAGGGTGAGCGTCCCGAAACTTCGGGAGGAGCCTCGTTTGCTAAATCACTTTGCGGGACTTCTCCCGAAGTTTCGGGACGCTCTGTCTGACAATGGTCACCAAATTGACAAACCCGACAGGTTTCAAAAACCTGTCGGGTTTAATAATTACGAAAATGTCCAACTATCGTAATTCATTTTCAGTTTAAAAGGCAAACTCATCAACCGCTGATAAAGCTTTTGGTAGTGCATCATCGGCAAAATCAGGAATTGCTGTACCTTCTACGCGAAAAGCTGTAATATCGGTTATCCCTAAAAACCCTAATACAGCACGCAAATACGATTCAGAAAAATCATAACTTTTATAAGGCCCTTCAGAGAATATAGCACCCGAAGCAATAGATAAAAATACTTTTTTATCTGTTAACAATCCTTTTGGCCCATTCTCATCATAACTAAAAGTCTTACCCGCTCTCGCTACTTGGTCAATCCAACCTTTTAGAACCGCAGGAATTCCAAAATTATAAAGCGGCACACCAATTACAATAATATCAGCATCTATTAAATCTTTTGTTGCCTTATCAGAATCTTTAAGTGTTTCTTTTTGAGCATCAGTTTGCTGCTCTTCGGGAGTATAAAATGCGCTAATATTCAATTCGTTCAAATAAGGCAAAGGCGTTTTTGAAAGATCAAGTGTTTGCAATTCGATCGACTCATATTCAACTTTTAGTTTTTCAAGAATAGCGTTCGATAATTTGTTACTAAATGAAGCATCTCCTTTGATACTCGTTACTATATTCAGAATCTTTTTACTCATCTTTTTATAATTGTTTTGTTTATGATACAAACTTATCTACATTTACTATCTCTTTTATAGTACTATCCTAAAGGATAGCGCTATCCTTGAGGATAGTAATGTTATACCTATGAAAACAAAAAGCGAAATAACGAATGAAATGGGTTGTGGTCAACCAGAAGAATGCCTGGCAGCATTATTACCAGTTAGAGATGCTCTGGAAGTTTTAAGCGGCAGATGGAAATTGCCTATTTTGATTGCATTATCCAATAAACCGAAACGATTTAAAGAGATTTCTAAAGATATCAACGGAATTACAGATAAAATGCTTTCCAAAGAACTTAAAGACCTAGAGATCAACAAACTCGTTACCAGAACTGTTTATGATACTTTTCCGCCAACTGTTGAATATGCAAGAACAGAACACAGTCACACGTTGTATAATGTTATTGGAGCCTTAAATGAGTGGGGAACCTTACATCGCAAAGAGATTATTGGAAAATAAAAACTAATTAGTCAGCAAAAAACACCAATAAAATCATTTTTTAGTAAGGCAAAAGTCATTTTTTTGTAGTAAATTAGAATTTCCTAAAATCTAGGTCATTTTCATACTTTTTACGAATTCATTTTAAATAAAACAAAAATGATAGACTCAAAAATACCCGATGGTCCACTTGCTGAAAAATGGAATAACTACAAAGCAAAAGCTAAACTCGTAAATCCCGCAAACCGAAAAAAATTAAACATTATAGTTGTAGGAACTGGTCTTGCAGGTGCTTCTTGCGCTGCATCATTAGCAGAGCAAGGTTATAATATCAAATCATTTTGTTTTCAGGATTCTGCCCGAAGAGCACATTCTGTGGCTGCTCAAGGAGGTGTTAATGCCGCTAAAAATTACAAAAATGACGGCGACAGTACTTTCAGGATGTTTTATGACACCATTAAAGGTGGCGATTTTAGATCTCGTGAAGCCAATGTTTACCGTTTGGCAGAATGTTCTGCACATTTAATAGACCAAGCCGTTGCGCAAGGCGTTCCGTTTGCACGAGAATATGCAGGATATCTTAATAACAGATCTTTTGGTGGCGTTCAGGTTTCCAGAACATTTTATGCTCGAGGGCAAACAGGACAGCAACTTTTACTTGGTGCTTATCAAGGATTATTGCGCCAGGTTTCATTAGGAAAAGTGATTATGCATACGCGTCACGAAATGCTGGAATTGGTTGTGATTGACGGAAAAGCAAAAGGAATTATAGCAAGAAATCTGGAAACCGGAGAACTCGAGCGTCACGTGGCAGATGCTGTTGTACTGGCGTCGGGAGGTTACGGCAAAGTATATTATCTTTCTACATTAGCCATGGGTTGCAACAGTTCGGCAATTTGGAGAGCACATAAAAAAGGCGCTTATATGGCTGGAGTAAGCTGGATTCAGTTTCACCCTACTTCACTTCCACAACACGGAGAAAATCAATCAAAATTGACTTTAATGTCTGAATCATTGCGAAATGACGGACGAATCTGGGTTCCTAAAACTGCTAAGGACGACCGAAATCCAAATATAATTCCAGAGGAAGAACGAGATTATTATTTAGAACGCAAATATCCTTCTTTTGGAAATCTTGCTCCCCGAGATATTTCATCCAGAGCAGCCAAAGAAAGAATTGACGCCGGACATGGCGTTGGTCCAATGAAAAATGCCATTTATCTTGATTTTTCTGATGCCATTAAAGCACAGGGAAAAGATAAAATTGAAGCCAAGTATAGTAATCTTTTTGCGATGTACGAAAAAATTACGGGGATCAATGCTTACAAAGAACCTATGCTCATATCTCCATCTGCGCATTTTACAATGGGCGGACTTTGGGTTGATTATGAATTAATGACTTCTATTCCTGGATTATTTGCCTTAGGCGAAGCTAATTTTGCAGATCATGGTGCTAATCGATTAGGCGCTAATTCTTTGCTACAAGCTTGTGTAGACGGTTATTTTATTGCGCCTTATACAATTCCAAATTATTTGGCGAGTGAATTAAATGCTCCAAAAAATGATATTTCGCATCCTGCTTTTGATGAAGCCGAAAAAGCTGTTAGAGCTCAATTAGATCGATTTTTAAATAGTAAAGGAACACTTTCAACTGATTATTTTCATAAAAAAATTGGAAGATTACTTTATGAAAAATGCGGGCTTTCCAGAAGTAAAGAAAAATTAGAAGAAGCTTTAAAGGAAATCAAATTAATTAAGGAATCTTTCGAGAAAGATTTACTCTTAACGGGTGATGACACATTGAATAGCGAATTAGAAAAAGCAGGCCGAATTGCTGATTATATCGAATTGGCCGAATTAATGTGTTATGATGCTTTGCAGAGGGAAGAATCTTGTGGTGCACACTTTAGAGAAGAATATCAAACTGCCGATGGTGAAGCAGTTCGAAATGATGCAGATTTCTGTTATGTTTCGGCTTGGGAATGGAAAGGAAAAGAACATAAACCTGAATTACATAAAGAACCTCTTGTATTTGAATCTGTTGAACTGGCGGTAAGAAGTTACAAATAATTATAGATTGTAAATTATTAATTAACAATCTATAAAAATAAATCCTACCACTTACAAACAATTCATAATTAACAATTTATAATTAATAATTACCTATGAAATTATATCTTAAAATATGGCGACAACTTAATACTTCTTCAAAAGGAGAAATGGTAAATTATGAAATTGACGGAGTTTCGGAACATATGTCATTTCTGGAAATGCTGGATCTTTTGAACGAATCATTAATTCAAAAAAGAGAACGTGTTATCGAATTTGATCACGATTGCAGAGAAGGAATTTGTGGTCAATGTGGTGTTATGATAGATGGAAGAGCAAATGGACCTTTAAAAAATACCACAACTTGTCAGCTTCATATGAGAAGTTTTAAAGACGGAGATACTATTTATATTGAGCCCTTTCGCGCTAAAGCATTTCCTGTTTTAAGAGATTTAAAAATCGATCGATCTGCTTTTGATTCTATTATTGAAGCCGGTGGTTTTATTGGAGTTTCAACGGGTCAGGCGCCAGAGGCAAATACAATTCCAATATCCTACGAAACTGCCGAGGCTTCTTTTGATGCCGCCGCTTGTATAGGATGCGGTGCCTGCGTTGCAACTTGCAAAAATGCTAGTGCTGCCTTATTTGTTGGTGCAAAAATCACACACTTGGCTTTGCTTCCTCAAGGAAAAGTTGAAGCTTCGAAAAGAGTTTTAACAATGGTTGAAGAAATGGATGCTCAAGGTTTTGGCAATTGCTCTGATACAAGAGCCTGCGAAATCGAATGTCCGCAAGGAATTTCGATTCTTTCAATCGCAAAAATGAATGCAGAATACAGTAAGGCAGTGATTTTTAGAAAGTAATATTATATATAAATCTCGCAAAGGCGCAGAGGCGTAAAGCTTAGACACAAAGTAAACCCAACAGGTTTTTAAAACCTGTCGGGTTTCGATATTAACTAAAAAAACTTTGCGCCTCTGCGACTTTGCGAGATTAATTCAAAACTATTTTTTAGAAACTTAAATTACACTGCAAAATAAGGCGTTAGAATATCTTCAAAATTATACAATCCTTTTTGTTTATGTTCCAGATTCTCGGCAACAAAAACAACTCCGTTTCCAAATGCTTCTCTAGAAATAGATTCGTGAATTAATCGAACCGTTTGATACGGGAAACCAAATATAACCTCATGTTTTCCAACAATTCCTCCTGCCCTTACCGAGTTAATATCCTTTTTATCGACATCTAAAGCTTCTGCAATTTTAACAGCCGTTCCAGAAGTCCCTTCTTTCTTTTTAAAATGCTCTTCATTCACTTCAATATCAACCCAAGGAGCGATTTTCTTCAAGAATTTAGCGGCAAAAAGCAAATAATTTACCCCAAGAGTAATATTTGGCGACCAAAATACAGTCGTATTATGCGCCAATTTTTTTAGCAATTGTAATTCCTTCTCTTTATAATGCGAAATGGCTGATATAATCTTAACCTTTCTTTTAGCTGCAATTTCTCCGTAAGTATAAATACCATCACTGGATGAAAAATCAATAATCACATCAACAGGATGTTTGTCTAACAATTCTTCAATTGTTGTTTTGGAACTAGAGTAAATTAACCCAGGTTCATCTGACTGAATCCCGAAAAATTCCGGAACAGATCTATGTTCTAAAACAGTACTTTGTCTTAAAACCCATTCCAAGCAAAATTTCTTGTTTTCTAGTAGTATTGAAGCTACAGATTTTCCAGTCTTCCCGAATCCGATTAATCCTATTTTCATAATTTATTTTTTTACTGAGCAGAACGCTCGTTAATAGAAAATTGACATCATTTTAAAATTAATGTCAAACCAAAAATTCAATTATTATCTAAGCAGATAATGATCCTCTATTAGTAAAAATAGGAATATTACAACAAGACAACTAACGATTATGGAGTTTTATAACAATATAAAGCCTTCTTAACAAGAATAATAATGTGAAAATATTTTAAGCATCCTTAAAAAATGAAAAATTGTAATTCTTTAAAAACAGGTTATCTTTTATACGATTTACTTATAAAACTTAATTTTAAAGGAATGAAATTGTTACAAATTTTATATTTATAATTTAAAAATAACATCAAATTTTAGTGTGTTTATAAATAAGAAACCTATATTTGCAACAAAGTTGCGTTAGTTAATAAGTCACAAAGTCCGCTAAGCGCGCTGATTTCCAAAACAAGAATGAAAAAGAAAATTATCTTAATTAATTTTTTTATGTCTTTAACCGTATTGTCCGCAATGCTGTTTCAGACGGTTCACTCTTACGAGCATCTTTACAAACAATTATATCAAAAACATTGTGATCATCATTATGTTGATGGTCAAAACCAAATAACACACAGCCATTCTGTCGACAGTAATTGTCACGTTTGCCATTTTACTTTTAGCACTTTTATTCCAAGTGCATTCCAAACTTTATCCTTTCATAAAGTAAATTTTGAAACTTCTTTTGTTTTCTTTTATACAAAAGTCGCTTCAAACTTTTTCAAAGGCAGTCTTTTCGCTCTTAGAGCACCTCCTGCTTTACTATAGTTTACTACATTTTTATTTTCGGAAAATTAAAAACACCTCTAGCCTATTTTCAATTGGCTAAAGGACATCTTATTTATGGTTTTATCTAAAGTAGTTTTCTTTAAAAAGAAATCGTAATAGATATTATTCTAAAAAATATATTCTTGTTTTTAAAATTCTAATACAGATTTTCTACAAAACTGTAGTGAACTTTCCATTCCTCTTACTCACATTCTAAAGTCGTTACTACCTCAAAAATAATAACCAAAACTGAGACTGAGACTAAAAACCGAGACTGAAAACTAAAAAAAATCCAAATACACAAAACTATGCTTATAGCAAAAAATCTGACCAAAAAATATGGCGATCATATCGCATTGAATAAACTGAACTTAACTATTAAAGAAGGCGAAATCTTTGCTCTTTTAGGTCAAAATGGTGCAGGAAAAACGACAACAATAAATCTATTTTTAGGCTTTATCGAACCAACTGCGGGAGAATTAAAAATCAATGATATCTCGGTCATAGAAAATGCTCAGGAAACTAAAAAATATGTCGCTTACATTCCTGAAACAGTAATGTTATACCCCAATTTAACGGGCTTAGAAAACTTAAAATTCTTCTCGTCTTTGGCTGGATTTAAATACTCGAAAGGAGAATTGACTTATTTTCTTAGTAAAGCAGGATTGCAAACAAAAGCACACGACCAAAATTTGGGTGGCTACTCTAAAGGAATGCGTCAAAAAGTAGGAATTGCTATTGCAGTTGCCAAAAAAGCCAAAGTGCTTTTATTAGATGAACCTACGAGCGGTTTAGATCCTAAAGCTTCCAACGAGTTTTCGCAAATTCTAAAAGAACTTTCGGCAGACGGAACGGCAATTTTAATGGCAACACATGATATTTTTAGAGCCAGAGAAGTCGCTTCGCACATTGGAATCATGAAACAGGGCAACTTGGTAACCGTAATCGAAGCAGATAAAATCTCAGCAAATGAGCTTGAAGACTTGTATTTACAAACCGTATAAAAGGAAATAGAAAAAATGAAACATTTACTTCCCTTTTTACTTTTAGTAACGGGTACACAATGCGTACAAGCGCAAAATAGCACTAAAAAAGTTAAAGACAGCATCGCTCAGGATTCTGTAAAAATGACAAGAAACGAATTGCAAACGGTAGAAATTGTAGGTCGTTCGACTAAAAAATACAACAGCGATTATTCGTTTGCAGCTACCAAAACGGCAGCATTAAACAAAGATATTCCGCAATCTATCTCGACAATTACCAAAGAATTAATTGCAGATAAAGGAGCGTTTTATCTTGCCGATGCCGTAAAAATGGCAAGTGGCGTGATTCCCGCAAGTTATTACAATCAATACACGATTCGAGGTATTAGCCAAAACGAAGAAGGTCAAATAATTAATGGAATGCGTACGCGCCAATATTACTTTTTACAGCCGCTAACCAATAATATTGAACGCATCGAAGTCATTAAAGGACCATCGAGCGCGACGTTTTCGTCTGTAGATCCGGGCGGAAGCATTAATTTGGTTACTAAAAAACCTTTGGCTATAGATCGAAAAGAAGTGAGTATGAGTGTGGGAAGTTTTAGTACTTTTCGCGGAAGCTTAGATTTTACAGGGCCTCTAAACGAATCAAAAACGTTATTGTATCGCGTAAACGGTGCATATCAGCAAGCAAAATCGTTTCGAGATTTGGTTGGCAATAAATCGTTCTTGATTTCTCCATCGTTTACCTATATCCCAAATGAAAAAACAGCTATTAATACTGAACTAATTTTGAGTGACATGACGGGAACGCTCGATCGTGGACAACCTATTTTTGGAGCTGTTGCGGGCGTTACCAGTTTAAACAAAACACCAATTAGTTTAAATTTAGGCGCTCCAAGTGATTTTTTTAAATCGAAAGAAATGATTTTCACAACCAGTTTTGCGCATAAATTCAGTTCTAAATTAGGATTTAATGCGCAATACATGAAACAATCATGGACTGAGAATTTACAGGAACATAGAACCACAAATGGTTTTGCGGTCGATATGAACAATCAGCCCGTTACCAGTTTAGCCATGATGCAGTTTGTCCAACGTCAGCAATATTGGGATGTGGATAATTTGAGTACTTACTTTAATTTCGATTTAAAAACGGCAAAAATCAAACACAAATTATTGGTTGGTTACGATTTAAGCAGTTGGAACAAAACAAAAGGCGGCGGACAAAATGCAGCGAGAGGTTATTTATTGAAAGACGGAACTGTTGCCAGTTCTTTTGTTCCTGCAAATGCGGCAAACTACCAAACGACAACAATTGATGGCGTTTTGTTACCAAAACCAAACGTTAATTATTTCAACTTGAATAATCCAACGTATACCTTAACCAGTCCGGACGATTACACATTGAATGTTAGAACAGCCTTACCATCGGCATTAACAACTACAAATGCTATTTATATTCAAGATCAAATTCAGTGGGAAAGATTTACCGTTTTGCTGGGTTTGCGAAACGAATGGTTTGAAGATATTAGCAATTATGACACTAATAAAGAATTGACCGTTAAAAAATCGGCATTATTGCCACGTGTAGGTATAACGTATGCGATTAACAATAAAATAAATGTGTATACAACGTATCTCGAAGGCTATCAGCCACAATCGAACACTGTAACTTTAATGCCACAAACTGGTA
>Ga0302173_10001817_pt1 | contig 10530 bp, 6 predicted proteins | sample I_Fen_N3_1_FD_198785 | JGI IMG/M metagenome (GOLD analysis project Ga0302173, IMG submission 198785) | Peat permafrost microbial communities from Stordalen Mire near Abisko, Sweden - I_Fen_N3_1 | ecosystem: Environmental > Terrestrial > Soil > Wetlands > Permafrost | place: Sweden: Abisko... | reverse complement strand
ATTTCATTACCGGCGTTCCTACTACTACCGACGAAACAGTGGCACTTGATGGTAAAGTAGGTGAATTTGCTGCCGTGGCACGCCAAAAAGGCGATACATGGTTTGTGGGTGCTATGACAAATTGGGAAGCACGCCAACTGACACTGGACTTCTCATTCCTGCCTGCCGGCAACTATCAGGCAGTGGTGTTCAGAGACGGTATAAATGCCGACCGTGATGCTACCGACTACAAAAAAGAAACCGTCAAAATAGCTTCGGGCGATAAACTAAACATTCAACTTGCTCCCGGTGGTGGCTGGGCTGCCAGAATTGAAAAAATAAAATAAATATCATTCCAAACAATGCATTATAATTGAGTCCGGGTCATTGATCCGGACTTTTTATTACAATATTAGATTACAACGGGGTATAAATCAGATTTAGAGTTAAATAGAGTATGGGGAAGTCATAAACTGTCACTATATACGTTAGAAATAATCAAGCTCAGAAAACGTTTGCACTCGGATTTTAAGAATCTATTTTTAAGTTATATTGTTTTCTCGCCAAAAATGAATATCATTGTGCTTTATTTTTAAACTTAAAAAACAGGCGTTACAGTCTTAATTAACTATCAAATGCAATCCATGTGAAAAAAAACATACGGAACATTTTAGCCCTTACTATTATTCTTTTACTCCAAAGTATAAACGCTCTTGTTTATGCCCGGAATAATAATGTTCCGCTTGATGATACAATACGATTAGTTGTATTTGACAGTATAGCTACTCAGATTCAAAAAAATAATCATGTAAAGTTTTATTACAAGCCTGAGTGGTTTAAGGATAAGCATTTCGTAGCATCAATTGCCAATTTACCCGTAGACGATTGTATAACCATAGTGAAACGATTAACTGATTTGAATTGTGTTGTCATAAATTCAACTAATTATGTTTTTGTACCCATTCAGATTCGCAATTATTCAAACCGGACGAACAGAGAAGGCATACTTATTATTGGAGATGAACGGGATGCAGGGAAAGTCACAAAAGCAGCAATTTCGGGCAATATTATTGATGCTAAAACCGGTAAATCTTTAAAAGATGCCTCTTTTCGATAAAAAAGTCAACGTGTTAGTTGGCGCCCGAACCTCCTATTCCAATTGGTTGCTTCACGCCATGCCCGATGCAGACTTGAAGATTACAATTAATTTCAACTAAAATAAAACGGAAACCATTGAAGAACTTATGCTATAAGACAGACTGATTATAATTATTTTAGCGATCAATAGTCAATATATTCGGAATGGAAATACTTCCGTATTCACCTGCTTTTGTGTATCCAAATACTGTGAGTGAATAATTTCCTGTATTTTGAGGTAATCGTATCACAATATTTTCGTTACCCAATGCTGAATTTATTTTATTAAAGTAGATATTTGAGAGGTAATTGGGTGTCCGGGGATTTTGTTGTTGGTAATTATCTTTTGTAGCTATTACAGGACTAAACATAATTCTTGTGGAATTTTTATCCATATCAACCAAATCAAAAGACTTTTTATTCGACGTTATATCAACTATTCCATCAAAAACATCTGATCCTAAAAAGAATTTGTTAGAAACTATTCGTATAGACTCTAATTTCTCATCAGGAATAGAAGCTATATTATCTGTTTTAAACAAAGGTATCCCGTCAAAAATTATAAGTGGATTATCACCAATAATACGATGCTCTGTTTTATTAAATACTTTGATTTCTACCTTTTTCCCTTTCTTGACAATTGTTGCTTTTTTCACTATCTCTGAAATAAATTCTTCGAGATTAGGCACCAAATATTTTTTGAATTTATATTCTGAGTCAGAATACCCGTAAAACCTTAGTTCTGGACGCGTTGGACTTGTACTTTTATGAGATTCTGAATAAGCATCATTTACTTGAAGATTAAGCATTCTTGACTCTATAATGTCTTTTAGAGCTGAATCGGGATAGTAGCGTTCTTTGGTTACTTTTAAAAAATCGGGATAGAACTCATCATCTAATTTCAATATATAATTGTCTGTTGTGTCATTTACTGTAACAATCAAATTACTTCCCTGATAGTCTATTGGTAAAGCAGCAACAAATTTTCCTGAATTATCTGTTTTGCAACGATTAATCCAACATATTGAATCAATAAAGGACAGATAGATATTTTTATTAACGGCCAATGACTGGTCACTCATTTTTCTCACACTTCCCGACACAATATCCTGTGAAATTTCAGGCAAATAATTAATATTTTTCAACTTAGTATTTGCAGTTCCTGTATTCTGATATTTCATTATATAATCATTAATAGTTCCTGAATTACTGCCATTATACGGTAGTTCGTTGAAAGAAGCATAGCCTGTAAATGCGGCTATTGAGGAGTTATATAACGTTGATTCTATAAGTTCTTTTAATGCAGGAGAAGTATTTTGATTTCCCAAATTCAGCGCAACTACATAATGGATACTATCGTTGACATTAGTGTTTATATGCAAAACCACAGAATCACCTTGAAGTGCTTTTGGTTTATCCAGATTAGCTGTAATTTCTAATTTGGTTTTCGGTTTTATATAGATAAGACGTTCCGATACTTCCTCTTGATTGCTATTTTTTAATATTATCTTATTTAAACCCACGGGAAGCTCTATTTTTAATGAAGATTCAGGTTTGCTAATTGTATTGGTATACTCATATAAAATTGTATTGTTCTCGACAAATACAGAGATTGGAAATTTGTCATAGTTTTTTGCAATTACCGTTAAATAAGTATTTCTTTCATTAATGCTATCGAGTTTACAAGTCACACCTGATTGAACAATATCATTTAATTCAACAACCGCTTTTTCTTTTTTTAATGAGGTAACTTCAATCTTGTACCTATTGTTCATTATGGGGACGAAGCTAAAAATACCAAAACTATTTTTTGTATTTACTTTTGCTACTACGGAGTCGTTTTTATATAATAAGACATGAATTGTGTCATTGAAATTAGCCAGATAAAAGGCTATTTTATTTTCAATACCATATACTATTTTTCCACCTTCAGCTGAAATGTCTAATTTCATTTTATTCTGGGTAACATCTACATTATCCTGATATTTAACTCTATAAAATGGATTTACAATTTTTATTTTTTTTGTAAAAAAAGCTCCTGGCCCAAAATTCTTCATGTAATTAGTGTATGCTCTTATATAATAATACCCCGTTTCGAGTTTCCGTGGCAAAGTTAAATAGCTTGTGCATTCTCCTTGTTTTAAAAGAACTTTTTTCCCGCATATTACATTATCATCCTGATTGAATAATTCTACATATACAATCGAACTAAATTCGATAGGCATTTGCAGTGCTACATCAAACGTTAAAACCGAAAAATTAATCGATTCGCCGGCAAGATAAAAATCCTGATCTAACGTCAATAGAACACGCTCCTGCAATTTGAATTCTTCAGCATGAGTCGTTAATTTAAGACTAGATTCTGTCTGACAATTACTGATAATCTTTATTGAAAGAAATAAAGCAATAAAAAAATATTTTTTCCAAAACATATTCATATAATTAGAGATTATATAAGTTTGATTCTTTGAACTTCTAATGCCTTTGATTTATGACTAATGAGACATAATATCTAATTTTTAGATTCCTGAAGTGAATCAATGTGAACCAACGGTCAGCGTTAGCTAATAACCGCCCCGATGCATCGGGACGGATGAGAATCATATAAACTGTTGGAGCCCTGAAAGGGTTCAATAATAAGAGATCATAATATTGTTCAGCCCACTTCGGGGCTGGTATTGCGGGTTGGTCATCACATCCCCCAGTTTCGCAAGCTTCACTGGGGGTTATTAGCTAACGCTGACCGTTGGTTCACATTTAGCCACTCAGTGGCATAGAATATCTTTTTCAAATACCATGTACAACTAACTTATATAATCTCTATTAATTATTATTTTTCTGTCCAAAAATCAGGGATCTTATTTACACCTGTCAACGTACAATTAAAACAATATGGTTTTGCTAATGATAATGCCCAAGCTGGGGTATCCTTATCTATAGCTGAATCGTAAATAGCAAATATGACATAACCCAATTTCATCAATGAATCTACATCATTATTCTGACGAAAATCCGTATAAGTTTTAGGCACAAGTATCACATGTACATTACAATCCTCAAATCCTTTTGTCGGATTAAAATCTTGGGGTAGTTCTGATTTATCAATAAAGATTCTTTTTTCTGAAACTCCTGAAACCACAAAATATCCTAACACGGGTACATCTTTATTGCTCAGGTTTTTTACATTGCCAACTAACGAATAGGGTGTTGCGTCAAATAAAGTTCCCTGATTTTGATTAAGGCTAATTAAATTTTCAAAATACTTATAAGTATGTTCTGTAAATGAATATTGTTTTGCTAATATTGAATAGCGAAAGAAAAGCCGATTAGTACTTTCATCTATGGTTCTTAATAACTGTCTGTTGATTATATCACTGTTCTTTTGTATACTTGTATTGAGATTTAAAAAGAAAGAAGAGTCACTCTGATAGCATATTTTCCATTCAGGGTTATCAACAATATCAAGAGGCACTGCAAATTTCCATGTTTCTTCATATTCCCAACCATAATAACGCGTACTGTTTGTCGAATCATATGTATCGAGTAGAACCTGAACACGATTTGGACCATTATTATCCAATGGTTTATATTCCCAATAAAGTTTATCTATCGGGGTAGGCGTTTTTAGAGTTTCGAAATCAGATTCGTAAACCTGATCATTATAATTAATTTGTAACTTATAGCTCCTCCCCGGAACGCCGCTAAAAGTAGTATCGACAGTACTATACTCACCACTACTTATCTCGTTTAATTGAACCTCCAAACCTGTATTATCAATTATTTTAAGCTTAGCTCCACTCACTTGTTCAGCAGACGACTGTACACCAGCACCTAACGTCACATTACCCCCACTATATTTAAGAGTTTTCGATAGTTTGACTGTATAAGGTCCTTTTAAATTAGTCAATTGACCATCCACAATAAGTAAATTTTCATATTTGGTGACATTAGGGTAATATGGCGTTACACATGCAACCATAAACATCAACAAAAAAATAAATATATAAATATTTCTGTGACTCATTCTTTATTTATTTTAAACCGGATTTAATATTTGTTTTTTGCTAAGTAAATGTAATTTAAGATCTTCAGTATGGGTTATTTATTTTAGACCGGATTCGGTCTGACAACTACTAATAGCCATCATTGAAAAAGACTCTCAAAGAAGCATATTCATACACAATTATTATTTTTCTGTCCAAAAATCCGGGATCTTATTTACACCTGTTAACGTACAATTAAAACAATATGGTTTTGCTAATGATAATGACCAACCTGGTGTGTATTGATCAATATATGTATCGTACTTTTCATATACAGTATAACCCAATTTCATCAGTGAATCTACGTCATGGTTCTGACGAAAATCAGTTAAAGTTTTAGGCACTAATATCAAATGTACATTACAATCATTAAATCCTTTTGTTGGATTAAAATCTTGGGAAAGTTCTGATCTATCTATAAAAATTCTTTTTTCTGAAACTCCTGAAACCACAAAATATCCTAACACAGGTATATCTTTATTAGTCAAGTTTTTTATATTGCCAACTAACGAATAGGGTGTGGCGTCAAATAATGTTCCCTGATTTTGATTAAGGCTAATTAAATTGTCGAAATACTTATACGTTTTTTCTGTAAATGAATATTGTTTTGCTAATATTGTATAACGAAAGAAAAGTCTATTAGAACTTTCATCGATGGATTTTAATGGTTGTCTGGTAATTATATCACTATTTTTTTGTATAGTCGTATTAAGATTCAGGAAAAAGGATGAGTCATTCTGATAACAAATTTTCCACTCAGGATTAGTTGTCACATCAAGAGGTACCGAAAATTTCCATGTTTCTTCATATTCCCAGCCATAATAACGCGTACTATTTGCAGAATCATGTGTATCAAGTAGAACCTGAACGCGATTTGGACCATCACTACCCAATGGCTTATATTCCCAATAAAGCTTATCTATCGGGGTCGGCGTTTTTATCGTTTCGAAATCAGATTCGTAAACCTGATTATTATAATTAATTTGTAACTTGTAGCTTTTACCCGGAACACCTCGAAAAGTAGTATCGACAGTACTATATTCACCAGTACTTATTTCGTTTAATGAAACTTCTAAACCTGTATTATCAATAATTTTAAGCTTAGCCCCACTAACTCTTTCAGCAGGTTGTTCACCTGCACCTACAGCTACAGTACTTCCACTATATTTGAAAGTTCTCGTTAGTTTGACTATGTAGGGTCCCTTTAGATTAGTTAATTGACCATCCACAACAAGCAAATTGTCATATTTGGTGATATTGGGATAATATGGTGTTACACATGCAACCATAAATATCAACAAAAAAATAAATAAATAAATATTTCTAAAGCTCATTTGTAATTTACTTAGAATTTAAAATTATACGTAACATTCACAATTGGTTGAGCAAAGATTGACATTTTGTATCCTTTAATTCCTTGAGATGAAGTTTTAAAATATACCGAATAAGCATTCTCTCTTCCCAACACATTGTAAACTCCAAAAGACCATGAACCATGTCCAATTTTTTGGGTTTTAAGACTTCCATCTATGTTCAATGAGAAATCCCATCTCATATAATCTGGAATTCTATATTCATTTCGATTTGAGTAATACATAACTTCTACTCCCCGATAATCATATCTGGCAACAGGATAAGTAATTGGTCTACCAGTACTGTAAGTAAAAGTATTTGTTAAAGTAATCCTCCTTGTGAATTTATAATTAGCAACAACATTTAAGTCGTGGGGCTTATCATAATCAGAAGGATAAAATTTGCCATTATTGATTTTCTCATCATCAAATTTTCCATCAACTTTAAGTTCGGATCTGGAATATGTGTATGAAATCCATCCATTAACAATACCACTTTTCTTCTTTATTAGAAATTCTATGCCATAAGCTCTTCCAACACCGGACAATAAATCAACATCTAAATTGCGATTTAAAAGAAGTTCGGTGCCGTCTTTGTAGTCCAGATTGTTTTTAGTTCCTTTATAATAAATTTCAGCAGAAGCTTCAACTGTATTTGATAATAAATTCTGGTAGTAACCTATAGCTACCTGATCTCCAATCAGAGGCTTAATATTTACATCGCTTATTGTCCAGACATCTGTTGGTGAAACAGCAGTAGTATTGCTTAGCATATGAAGAAACTGATGTATTCGGCTATAACTGATCTTAACAGAGTTGTCTGATCCGATTTTATATCGAGCCGAAAGTCTTACTTCTGGTCCACCATATGTCTTAACAATATCGTTGGTTGAATAAAGGGTCGAATCAATTCTACTATTGACAGAACGTGATAGATCCGGATTGTATTTATAGACTTTACTAGGTCCAAGAGCAAAGAATAAAGCATATCGCAAACCTGCTGATATTGTCAGCTTGCTGTTTACCTCAAATTCATCGTTTATGAATAATCCCGACTCAATACCATGTTGCTTGGATAAATTAACTGCGATAATATCCGATGCGGAAGATAGAGGTGTATAATCACCTGGGGTAAGGTCATACTTTATTAATTCTGAACCAAAATTAAATGTATGTCTTGAATTGGGAGAATAAAAGAAATCTGTCTTTACAGACTTATAACTAATATTATATTTCAAATTAAATGAAGTTGTAGGATCTTCGTCACTCGAGATATTATATAAATAATTAGAATATACTGCTGATAATTTGCCATATAATTTTGGAGTAAAAGTGTGCTTATAAAGTAGTCTGGCACACTGGCTATTATAGTTATAAGCAGTATCTGAATTCAGTTTAAAGTAATCTTTTGATTTGTATGCAGTAAAACTCAGAAAATTATTCTTATCTATATCATATGACACTTTAGCATTTACATCATAAAAATCCGCTTTACTTTTTTTGTATTCAGCAGGTAGCTTTTCAAGAATCCAATCAGAGTAAGTACTTCGTACACCTATGATAAAGGATAATTTATCTTTTATTATTGGGCCTTCAACCGTTAATTTAGCCGTAACAGGACTAATTCCTCCACTTACACTAAATTTTTTAAGGTTACCTTGTCTTGCTGTTATATCAAAAACTGATGAAACCCTTCCACCATATCTTGCTGGTATTCCACATTTATACAATTCAAAATCCTTAACTATATCGGGATTGAATATAGAAAAGAAACCAAATAAATGGGAACTATTAAAAATTGGAGCATCATCGAAAAGTATTAAATTTTGATCAACACTACCTCCTCTGACATTAAAACCAGAGGCTCCTTCTCCAACTGTTTGTACTCCGGGAAGTAAAAGTGCCGATTTAACAATATCTACTTCTCCCATTGTCGAAGGTAATAATTTAATCTCTTCAATATTCAGGCGCTGCATACCCATATTAAGACTCCTAACTTTATTATCTACATTACTCGTTACAACTACTTCTTTCAGTTGAACCAGATTTTCTTTCATATCCACATTCAGAGATCCGTCTTTATACGCCATAATTGGTATTGTGGTCTCTCTTTTGCCAAAGTATTTAAATAAAATCTCATTAGATCCTCTGGGTAAGGTTATCACATAATGACCATAAGCATCTGTCACAGTTCCTCTATCCAGTTTTTTTACATATACTTGAGCACCAAGTAGAGGTTCACCATTTTCTTCGTTTCGAACAATTCCAGATAACACAACTTTATTTCCTATCGATCTATTTGCAGAATTACCTATATATACTACCTTATCATTCAAATTAGTTTCTTTTGTTTTTTCTTCATTGAAAAAAGCATATTTCAAATCAATTGAATCAGAATAATTATTAACTCCGTTATTTTCTATAGTGAAAAAATCTTTAGGAAGCTTAGTGTTAATTTTATAGTTATTTGTAATTATAATATTTGAACCATCAATTAAATAATCTAAGTCTGTACCCTTGAATGAATCATATAAAAGTTGAGCTAAATTTGTTGGCGCATGTCTTTGTTTCACTACAACTTTATCCAACCAAGTTTTTTTAAAATAGAATTTGATGGAATGCTCTTTTTCGAAATTGCTAATAAAATTCAGAAAAGCGGTTGAATCATAATTTACTTTTATATCATAAACTCTTGTTGTATTAATATTACTGGTTTGTGCAGAAACAAAAAGAGGGAAAAAGCAAATTGTTAGTATTATACGTAAGGTTAACTTCATTTTTTATAGATTTTCGTAAATCCTCAAAACTTTAAATGCTGCTGAGTAATCTGAATCATTCAATTTTAAAGAATTCTTATTAACAAATTCCTTGACGACTTTTTCTTTGTCTTTCAACTGTTTTATTAATTTACCCATACTACTTACACTTTCCACTATCCCATCCTTAAGCAAAAACATTTCAGTTGAACTATTGAAGTCATTCATTGTTTTTAATTTTTCACTACGAACCAAAAACTTTAATTTTCCATCATAAACTACTTCGTAATAGCCCGCTTTTAGCTTTTTGCCAGAATCATTCTTTAAATTTTTGTAATATCTAAACGTAGAGTTTAAAATACTAAATTCCAAAATAAAGTTTTCATCCAAGGCAACACAATTCATTGTATTATCTTTACCATACCTGAGATAAATCAATTTATCAATTTCTATATCATATCTCAAACCACCAACGGGATACGATATACCTTGATGAACCAAAGAGCCATTTGTCCATTTATTCTCTCTAAAATAAGGATGACTGCTCTCATTATTTGTAATCGAACTGTAGTTGTATCCAATAATAAAAGGATAATCTGAACCAATACGTTTACTTATTGTGTCCTTCAAACTTTGTTCTTGAATATTAAAAAAACTTTTTCTTATATATAGCAATGCTTCTTGAGCACACAAATTCAACGTCATGACCATTGAAAATACACTAAAAATAAAAAAAACTCGTAAATAAAAATGATTTTTCTTGAAAAACATAGTATTATATTTAATTAAACTAAATTGAGCATTAAGAACTTACAATTAACAAAATCAATACGTCTATTTTTTACTTTATGCTTTTACATTAAATTTCTTCCAAAGGTATATACTTTAATTTAATTAATAGATTTAGATTTATTGAAATAACAATACAAATAGTCAATTATATCTATTTTTATAAATTTGTATCCAATATCAAAAGTGATAAAAATATTTCAAACTGATTAATACATTTTACAAATTGACTCACTCCATATCTGAAAATCACTCCTGCATTAAGAAACTTCACCACCACATTAACAAGAAATGCTTCTGCTATTATTCTAACATCCCTGAAAATAAAAAAAGAACCTCTTTAATCATTTATATTACAAGATATAAACTATATTTGCAATGAATATCTGTAATAAAACTAAGATTGTCAACAACTCTGCTTTGTATAAACCAGTAGTCTATGAAAGCCATTCATCTCATCATAATCATTACATT
>Ga0302173_10001816_pt1 | contig 10533 bp, 14 predicted proteins | sample I_Fen_N3_1_FD_198785 | JGI IMG/M metagenome (GOLD analysis project Ga0302173, IMG submission 198785) | Peat permafrost microbial communities from Stordalen Mire near Abisko, Sweden - I_Fen_N3_1 | ecosystem: Environmental > Terrestrial > Soil > Wetlands > Permafrost | place: Sweden: Abisko... | reverse complement strand
CACAATTAAATACCGCAGCCAAGAAACTCCTAAAATACACATTTCAGCAACCAAAGAAAAAACCAATATCTCTTTAGTATTAAAGATAATGGAATTGGAATGTCCTCTGAACACTTGGAAAGAATATTTATCATATTCCAACGACTCCATACCAATGAATAATATATGGGAACTGGAATTGGACTAACAATTGCCCAAAAAATTGTTCATCAACAAGGTGGAAAGATCTGGGCAGAATCAGAACCAGGAAAAGGTTCAACTTTCTACTTCACCATACCCCAATAATGTTAAAAACTAAATATTTCTATATTTTCTATCATATATTTCATTTTGTGTATCATAGAATATTTGAAATGTATCTACAGGATCCATTATTATTTCGTTGGCTTTAATAGGGTCATTTGGTATGTATCGATCAGGAATTATTATATTTATCGCAATTGATACCAGTTGTAAGGATTCATTATATTGTATTTCAGATTTAATAGAATATTCACTATTTATATAAAATTTGTAACTATCTAAACGATCTTTTAAAAAAATATATTGTTCAGGATTGACTCCAGTATCTTCTAATGCAACGGATATTTCAGTAGCTTCAAGTTTGATTTTGTTTATTTGGATATCATTTGTTTTTAACATTGTACCCCTAATGTATATTATAAACTCCTTAACAGATATATTTAGTGGTTATAAGAATCATCATAATCGTTTTCATACTATTTAGACCCAACCAAATAAAAAAGTATAATCACATCTCATTTTAGAACAATTATAAAATTTTGATTCAATGTCTTCATCCAGAGATCGAATCCCGAGACAACAATAAAAAGCCCGACAAAAACCCTGAAACCTGGAAAAATAACTTTCATTTATTTTTTTTAAAAAAGTTCAATAACTTTGAAGGTTGATACTAACAGAAAACCCTTTAAATTGAAAACTGATTATTTTGACATTCTACTTTTAACTGATTCTATTATATAGGTAATATAATAATCTATTTTGATATAAATTATTCTTTTTATAAATTTTGACAATTTTTAATATGAAATTATTGATCTTACATGATATTTAACTATAATTCTATCATTGATATTGTCAACAATTCACAAAAATAATTTAAAACTTTAATATGAAGTTATTTCTATATTATTAAACATGACCAATATTTTATATTAATAGGGTGTGTTAGAACGGTGAGCTCAAAAATTTTAATTGTGGAAGATGAAATCATAATAGCAATAGATTTAAAAATGCGATTAGAAAATTTGGGATATTATGTATCAGATATTGCCGTTAATGGGAAAGATGCTATAAATAAAACTGGAGAAAATAATCCTGATCTGGTTTTAATGGATATATTACTAAATGGAGATATAGATGGGATTGAAACAGCCCAACAAATACTTAAGCAATATAATATCCCTATTATTTACGTAACAGGTAGTTATGACAATAGTATCTATGAAAGGGCGAAATTAACCGAACCCGCTGGATTCATTAAAAAACCATTTGACAATATAGAAATTCAAAACGCTATTCAAACAGCCATACGTTCAAATCAGAATAAGCTATTTAGTAGTTGATGCTATTGTATAAAAGTATTATGGAAATTCAAAAATTGAATAAAAAAAATAATAAATTATTTATTCAATTTCTTTAACAGCCAGTTCAATATCTGATGCTTTAACAGTAACTCTTCCGGCATGTTTTGCAAGTAAAAGTGCCTGTCTGGAGATATCATCCCCATATTGTTCTAAAATTTGTCTTAAAGCTTCTTCTGAATCCTCACCGACTCTTAGTCCGCCGGCATTTTTTATTATTCTTCCTATTGGGGCTATTGGTAGTTCACTCATATTAATCACCATGTAATAATTAATACTCCACTATATTTAAATACACCGCAATTCTAATGGATTTTTATTAAAAATACATGCTTTTTATAAAGATTTGGTGATTATTATCACAAAAAAACCTGTTACTAATCACATTTACTCCATGTCTTGAATTTTATTTTGTTCTGTAATTTAAGTTAGTTAGTTATGGAATTAATTTATAATCCTTATATTTCAAAAATTCCTTTAATTGATAAATGTAATTCCATTAATAGAAAATAAAAAAAATTATTAAATTGGGTATAAAGTAGGGCATCATTCGGGAATAAATACTTTAAATCGAGACTTTAAAATTATTGTGTAATATGTTAATTGACCAAAATGTAGTTTATATTTTAATAATGGCCATAGCAGCTATTGGACTCATAGTTATCCTTATACATTGGAGAAGAGTTAAGAAAACACATGAAAAGGTTCAATTCCTCACCAAACCATTGGGAAACAAAGAGATTGAAGGTGACCTAGAATCCAAATGCATGATGGATGAAATAGTTTTACCAAAGAATAAGGATGAAAAATTTAATAGAAAGAAAATTGTATCTAATTCAACTCACCTAGAAGAACATCCAAATAGTGAATCGAATGAACAACTTAATAGTCATGAAGCAAAGAAAGAGTATGAAAAGCTTAATAAATTACTTATGGATATAGAAGAGAAGGAAAAGGGATTAGAAAAGAAAACTAATAAATATATAGAAGAAAAACATAAATGAGTTAATTTTTCAAAATCCTAGTTATAATCTGAATTTTGGCATAATTTTTTTAAAAATTTTTTTAGTAAAACATCATAAACATTTTATTAATCATATTTGATAATATAATAATGTTTTATTACCATCTCATTAGTAACGATACTCCAATAGAAATTTTCATATTTTTCTAAAAATAAATACCAAAGCCACTAAAAATTAGAATAAATAGACATGGGGGACGAATCTGGGTAAAATCATTGTAGCAAACCGTTCAACATTCTATTTCACCATAACAGTCAAAAATATTAAATAAATTTCTGCATGTAGTTCTTTTTTACAAAATAAAGACAATGGTAAATTATATTAGCTATTTTTATAATTAAATTTATTACTTTCTCAGTTTTACGTATTAAAGAAGACAAGTATAAATGATGTTACATTACATGAAAAAACAATGCAATGATTATAAAATTTATGTTTATTCAAGTCATTATTACATTTTAAAGGATAATTCAAGGATTTATGAATTAATAATTAAGAAATTAAAATATTTGATATTGGAGGAAATTCATTTGATGAAATTTCAATTTAACTATCTAATTGTAGGTCTTATTGTTCTTATGCTGGGTCTTGTATTTACAGCTGTAGTTTTCTCTGGGAAAGAAATAAAAACCAACCAATTCCAGAAGGATGAAATATCTTTTAACTACCCCAGTACTTGGGTGACTGTGAACCAGACAAGAGATTCCCAAATTGTTGCATTTACAGATCCGGGGGCTAATTTAAATGTTACTGTAAACAGACAACTAATTCCTGACGGATATAAACCATCCGAAAACTTTACATTGAGTATCCCAGGTAATCAGTCGGGTTTTAAATTCATATCACACCAATCAATCGATCTAAACGGGAATAAGGCTGAAAATAACGTTTATCAGATGAAAGATAATGGAACAACTATCCAGAGAACAGAAATGTGGATAACCAAAAATAATGCACTCTACAGTATAATTTACACTACAACCAATCTGAATTTAAATCAAAACAGTCCTGAGATTAGGGCTTTAACTCAAAATTTAACAATTAAAGATGCAACTGTTCCTAACACAGTTGTAATGGGACAGGTTTCATTTCCAACATTAGGATTAAACTGGAATATTAGTACAGATACTGTAAATCATTATGGATCTGTCTACCATGTATCAACAAGTTTTTACCCAGGACAAAACGGTACAGTAGGTCTTTTAGGACATCATACGAGGTATTCAGCACCTTTTGATAATATAAATCAGCTTAAAGCCGGTGATCAAGTAATTATAACAGATTATCTAACACAAAAAAAATATGTGTACTCCGTTACAAGCAATGGAGATATAAAAGCTGATTACAAGACCAATCCTATACAATTCCCAGCAGGAAGCTTTAACCTAACACTAATCACTTGTTATCCTCCGGGATATCAGGAAGCAGCCTATATGACTCACCTAAATCTAGTAACTGTAGAGCCAATATAAGAATATTTTACCCTACATTTTTTTTTACAGAAAAATATTCTTGAATTTTTTCCAGTAGATATGTAGATGAAAAAAACCTGTAACTGTAGCTAAAATTCCTGCTTCAACATGCCAGAAAATAAGACTTGTATCAATTGGTAACAGCTGAAGGTTGATAAAAATCTCCATTAAAATTCCTATAATACCCACAATCAATGAACTTGCAATAAGTACTATGATCCATATGAGTTTATAAGTTCTATGGGTTATAGTTCCGTCTTTATAAAGAAAATAAGATAAAAAGTAAAGAATTAGAAGAAAAATTATTATTGGAAGTAAATTATATTGTCTTATCATAGTTTTTCCTAATTTATTTTTTTAATTTTTATTACTAGGCTTACCTGATAGTAATTTTCTAAACGAAGTACTATTGCTTTGTAGGTGAAACAGAAGAACTACAAAGAAAATTATACCTAACTCTCCATGCCAGAAAATAAGGTCAGGACCTATTGAAATATTAAAACCAAAATCAATAAGACCCGCCTCTAGAATTCCCATACAAAAAGTGATTAAAAAACTCGTTAAAAATATTATATTCCAAATTTTCGAGTGTAATTTCTTTTCAATTATATTCCTTCTGTAAAGAGCATAGCTAAAAATGTATAAAATTATGAAAATAGAACCAATTAAAACAATATCGTATGCCATATAATAATATACATTGGTCTGTGTTGAATAAATAAATTTTGATCACAATAAGTAAAATTTAATATATTAATGTTATTAATAGTAAATACAGAGAAAAATGGAAAGAAAGCAGAAATTGGTCTTAATAATCCTTATTATAATTTTTATAGGAGTTGTGAGTGCATACTATTTTTCAGAATCAAATAAAACTGTTTATACTACTCGACAAATAATCAGTTATATTTCCCTTCCTACTCCTGCTTTAACAGGAAATCTCTCTGTAGAAGCAGCCATAAAGAACAGACGTTCGGTTAGACAATATTCTAATCAATCAGTTACCTTAGCAAATGTTTCCCAGATTTTATGGGCTGCTCAGGGGATTACAGATACACAAAACAATTTAAGAGCGGCCCCATCAGCTGGCCAGGTTTATCCTCTTGAAGTATATGTTATTGCAGGTCCTAATGTATCAGGACTTCAAGAAGGGGTATATCATTATGTGCCATCTAATAACACACTGGAAATGTATATGAATGGTGATTTAAGGAGCGATCTAGCAGGAATTGCCAATGGACAGCCTTGGGTTAAGCAAGCCCAACTGGATATACTTATCACAGGAGATTATCAGAAGATGATAGATAAATATCCAGATAAAGCATTAAGTACCAGATTCGTTGATCTTGAGGCAGGACATGCAGGGGAAAATATATACCTCCAAGCAGAAGCTCTGGGTCTGGCTACAGTTTCACTGGGTTCTTTCAATGAAAACCAGTTAATCCAACGATTTGAACTGCCTAGTAATGAAACACCATTATATATATTCCCAATAGGCCATCCACTTTAAAATTATTTTTATTTGAATTAGAACAAAACTTTTTCTAGTTGGCTGAGATTTTTTTCTATAAAAGGCCCAGCATTGGAATCTGCTAGTATTTTCAATTGTTTCTTATGTGTGCTCTCATAGGCATTGTATAATATCTCCTGAAGCTCAGTTACCGGCATATCCAGTACTTTTTCAATTTTTAAAATTTCATCATCCGATAATTGGCTTTTATAGTTTTGGATCTGATTTTCAAAAGATTTGACAACATTTAAATTTGCAGATACCATTCTTTTAAGTATAATTGATGGAACCTTGGTAAAACTATCAATTAAACCAACCACATCTTCTTCAGTAATTTTTACCTCTAATTGAGATTCCATAAACTCTACCCCTAGCATGAATTGATTTTTAATCTGTGAAGTATTTATTAAATATTTCTAACTATATTTTATAATATGGCGTTTTAAATATCATATTTTTAAACGATGTTGATGGGAACGTTGTTTTTGTTACATATCTGTATAATATAGTCTGATGAGAGGAATAGACTTGATGTTGATGCATTTGGATTATTTGATTCTATACTGTAGATTATAATCCCGAGTACATTGTTGGAGGAGTCTAAAGCAGGGCCTCCACTATAACCATGTGTTGTTACAGCATTAGTTTGATAATAGACTGTACCATTATTAGGTGTTATTGATGTTAGAATTCCTGAGGTTGAGGATGGTTTTATTGTAGACTGGTTAAAGTCAGAGTACATTCCACCATTTATAACAGGATATCCGTATATCTGAATATTTTCTCCAATATTTGGTCTTTTTGAGCTTACAGATAATGAAGAGAGTTTCTGGAAAAATGTATTGATCTTTAAAAGTGCCACATCATCATCGGAGTTAGGATCCCCTACATCCACCAGATTTGCATCTACAGAATTTCCACCACTGGTTCCGGGCAGTTTGACTTTTATAAGCTGTTGAGAATTTTTCACATTCAGTAGATTTCGTTGAATTAACAGTTCTGTAGTGGTGTTTGCATCTGGCTGAGATTGAATCACCATAGGATTGCCTGAAACATTATTGTTGACCAGTTCTGAACCAAGTTGCGGATTGTAGTCTGTTAGGTAACTAGTTACAGCAGCCTTTTCAAGATAATTTTGTACATCGGTACTGTTCATTAGTTTAAGTGTCATCTGATTCTGTAGTGTAAGTGGATCACCAACTACGTGGAAAGCCGTTATAATATAACCATTACTGTTAACAATAAAACCCGAACCTGAATCTAATGGTGCGTATATAATATTAATATCTGTTGTTTTGTTGAGAAATGGATCAGTAATCGAAACCACACCTGTAACTCCATTTTCCACATAAACAACAGATCCTGCAGATTGAGAATTTATACTGGATTGTGAATTATAAAGGTTTCCAATTGCGTTTTGACTAATTAATCCTAAAATTGCAACCAAAATGGCTATTATAACTAATGATGATTTTTTTATATGCTTCATCGTCGAACCCATTTTTTTATTAAATATTTCTTAAATTTTTATTAAATCCGATAGATTATATGGTGAGAGTTTATGAAAAATATTTCGATATAAAATGAGATTAGCTCTTTGGAATCATTAAAATAATTTAAACAACAAAAATACTGTAAAATAGTTTTTAAGATGATACAATAATATTACTAAATAAGATCAATAATAATATAGAATTATAAGAAATATCGTTAAACACCAATTAAGTATTAATGGGGGAATTTTAGATGATAATAGAGAACATTAAAATTACAAGGCAGAGGATAACTTTACTAGGAGAATTAAAGTTGTTTGACGATGAACTATCCAAAGATAACTGTGAAGAAATGGTTGGTCGTTTGGTAAGCTGGAAATTGGGACCTTTAAAGCCAACTCGTCATTTTGAAATGGTTTACAATAAAGAAAAAAAGCAAGTCGAGGTTGATGTTTATGTTACGGTATCCATACAGGAATCATCTGAAAGCCATATTGATACAGTTAAACATATATTTAACAAGTTAATCGAATTTATAATGCTATATGAAAATGAGTTTGAGGCCATTTCAAAGAAGTCATAAAAAATAACACATCAAATCATGGTATAAGAAATATAAATGGTTATATTATCAAATTTCTATATTCCACGTTTATTTGAGAGCCTTGGACGACCAGAAGCACCTTTTCCTGATTTCTTGCCATTTTCATGTTCCTGAAGCTGTTTTTCAGCTTCATTAGCCGTTAAAGGTCTTATAAGCCCATGTTGCATTGAATATCCTTTGTTTAAGACATTTTCCAGAACCTGCTGAAAATCCTTTCTTGATAAATCTGGAAACTCCTTTCTTAAGGCTGTGTATAATCTTTTATCGAGATAAACACCGTTATGATTCTTCAGGATTTCACCTGCCATCTCTTCTATTTTTGATAATTCCTTGTCATCAGCCATACTCATCTCCCCACTTAAAAACTTTTCATTGGGTTTTAATTATCTAATTATTTAAAGTATATATTTTTACTAATCAATATAGATTTCTCAAATCAAAATAAGGTAAAAATAATTTAATTTTCAGATTCTTTATAATATAATTTATCATTTGAATATTTTTAAGAATGTAAATTTGATACTCAACATTAATTACATGAAGTTTCTATGATATATATTATAACAGGAGGGCAGTTTTGTGGAAGAACATCGCGAGGTAAGTGAAGAAGAATTTAAAAATATTGTTAAAGCCTGTGAAAAGCTCTTAAAAGAAGATCCTGACGATCCTGAAACATGGACACGGATGGGAATGGCCCACCTGGGACTCGGAAATGCTGATGAATCAATTAAAAGTTTTGATAAGGCCTTAAAATTAGAACCTGATTATGTGTGGGCACTGGACAACATGTGTATGGCCATGTTACTTTCTGAGAGATATGAAGAATCTCTTGACTGTTTTAACAAAGCGTTGGAAATCAATCCATCAGACGAGATACTCCTAAACAACAAAGCATTTTTACTGTCGTCTATGGGAAAGTTTGAAGATGCTGTGGAAATATTTGACCTGATACTTGATCAAACAGATAATAGGACATCGGTACTTAAAGAGAAATCTAACTGTCTTTTGAATCTTGAAAGATATTCTGAAGCTCTAGAATGCTTGGATGAAATTTTAACAGTTGAGAGGGATGATCCTGATATCTTCTTCAAGAAGGGTAATGCTCTTGGAGGCCTTGGGAAAACAAATGAAGCATTAAAAGCCTTTGATAATGCATTAGAATTAGATCCTTTATATGTGGAAGCATGGAACTCTAAAGGAGTTACATATGGACTCTTAAAATGCTATGAAGATTCAATTATTTGTTTTGATCATGCCATTGATATTGATCCCAATGATGATAGGGCTTGGTTTTTGAAGGCAAAGACACTTTCAGCAATGGGCGATTTAGGAGATGCTCTTGAATGTTTAGACAGATCCCTTGAGATCAATCCATTGAACACAGAAGCATGGTATAGAAGGGGTGTAGTGTTATACGATCTAAAAATATTCCCCGCGTCAATAGAATCCTATGAAAAGGCCATAGAAATAGATGAAAATTCTGCAGAAGCTTGGAATGGTAAGGGACTTTCACTTTATGAAATAGGAGATCATGAAGAAGAAATTAAATGTTACAACAGAGCCCTCGAATTAAAACCTGATTTTTCAGAAGCTTTGACTAACAAGGGAGCAACATTTTTAACCATGCAAATGCATGATAAAGCATTGGAATGCCTCGATAAAGCCCTGAAATTAAACTCTAAAGACCACAATGCATGGATGAACAAAGCAAGCGTACTGATACGTCTCGAAAAATTCGAAAATGCTATAAAATGCTGTGATGAGGCATTAAAAATTAATCCAATTTTGTTACCTGCCCTGTTTCTTAAAGTAAGAACTCTCCAAACCATTGAGAAGTTTCAGGAATCTATTGAAAGTCTGGACAAGGTACTTGAATTGGAACCTGAAAATGATGAGGCATGGTTTTTAAGGGGAATTTCATTGGAATATATGAATAACCCTGAAGAAGCACTGCACTCCTTTAACAGTGCCCTTGAAATCGATCCAAAGAATATTGGTGCATGGTACTTCAAGGGAAGATCATTAATGTTTCTTGGAAGAACAGACGAAGCAATAAAATGTTTTGAAATGGTAACGCTCATGGACCCTGAAAACTACGAAGCCTTTCTTTTAATGGGTATTATGTTATTAGAGCTTGAAAAATACAAGGAAGCACTTGAAAGTTTTGAAAATGTTTTAAAACTAAAACCCAATAATGAAGATGCTCTTATAAAAAAAGGCCAATCCCTCGGATTCCTTGAAGAACCAGAAGAAGCATTAAAATGTTTCAACGAAGCTTTAAAGATCAACGAAAATAATCTCGAAGCTCTAAACTATAAGGGAGTGGCTTTGAAGCATATGCATAAATATAAATTGTCCATAAAAACTTTTAAAACAATAATTGATATGGAACCAGAGAATCCATGGGCATGGCACCAGATTGGATTAAATTACAAGGAACTTGAAATGTATCAAAAAGCAGTAGAAGCCTTTGACAATGCCTTGGATGTGGATCCTAATTTCATTCTTGGATTGATGGAGAAGGGAGTAACTTTAGGAATCAATAAACAGTACCCTGAAGCCCTGGAATGTTTTGATGAGGTATTAATAAAAGATCCTGATAATCCAGATGCACTTCAATTTAAAATGATGACCCTAGAGTTCATGGAACAATGGAAACAAACAGGTTAAATGGAAACCACAAATTAAAGCGTGATATTAAAAAATAGGTGAAGACATGGATTACAAGGAATTACAGAGTTATATGGAACTAAGTCCATTTGAGGTACAGTTTGCACTGACTAATATAGCAGGAAATTTCAGGGACCACACACTGTTGAATGCAG
>Ga0302173_10001815_pt1 | contig 10534 bp, 13 predicted proteins | sample I_Fen_N3_1_FD_198785 | JGI IMG/M metagenome (GOLD analysis project Ga0302173, IMG submission 198785) | Peat permafrost microbial communities from Stordalen Mire near Abisko, Sweden - I_Fen_N3_1 | ecosystem: Environmental > Terrestrial > Soil > Wetlands > Permafrost | place: Sweden: Abisko... | reverse complement strand
GTTTTAATATAAAGTACTGTTTCATCGGCTAAAATTTTAGCCAACGCATCGGCGGTACCCTGACGATTTATATCGTTTATTCCTATTGCTGTTTTCATATTACTACTATTTTGTTAAAATTTATCTGCTGGTTATCAAGCATTATCTGCCGGCTTTTTCAAATCTTAGTTAGCCATTATCTTCATCGAGGTCGTTATGATCATCGCCGCCAAGGCTGAAATAATTATTCTCTTCATCCTCGCTTCCTATACTTTGCTGCTGGTCATCCAATTCGGCCCCAGGAACATCCAGATCGCTGCCGGATTTGTCTTCATTGAAATCTTTTTCATTCCATTTACCATACTTGTTTATAGCAGATTTTTTTTTTGTAATATTTTCAGGGTTCATCGATGCTTGTTTTTTACCCTTATTATAAATATCTTCTGCTGCAGGATAACGGCTTAATAAATTTTCTTTAGACTGGATTGCTGCCTCTATTTCAGAAAGACTTCTGATGTGTTTTTTTGATCTCATTTTATTCTTTTAATAGTTACTTTTAATACTTTTTGTTTTAATTTAAACTGTTTCAACTATGTAAAAGTCTATTTTTAGTATCTCAAATAAAATGACGGCAAACACTCTGTTAAATGATTTTGGACACTTTATGGAGATTTTTTTGGCGGTCAGTATTTTTAATTTTGCATTTGGCTGCTTAGTTTTAGAGCGCATTAAAGTCTCTAAATACAGACTTCATAATTTTTAACTGATCTGTGGGAAAGATTAATGAGAAATATTTAGCTTTTATTTTGCGATGTTTTGCTTTCAGCTGATCACCATTAGATTGAATTTGCTTTTTTAAATTTTAGCTTAGAAAATGTTTGTTAGATTATTTCCTGAACCACCTTAGTGCTAAAGCCAGCAAGAAGCTGGAGGATTTTCAATTAGCTGATCTTTGACCATCTTACAAGAATCCTCAGAGAATAATGAATTCTGTTTTTACTTCTTAGATTTCATTTTATTTTATCAGAATAGAACTTAATAGCTTTGATCATTTCACCAGCGTCAAAAGGTTTTACCAAGTACTCAGAAGAATTCATTTCTATTCGTTTCCTTAAACCCCGCTTTTCGCATTGGGAGGTTATTAATATAAGGGGAATATTTGCCGTTGTTGGATTTTTTCGAAGCTTTCCTGACAATTCGTTTTTATTTAAAGAGTATGTAACAATATTGCATAAAATAACGTTGGGCAAAAATAGAATTGCCATTGCCAGACCTTCATTACCAGTTCCGGCATTGGAAACTAAGAAACCTTCTAATGAAAGAATCTCCACTATATTTTCCCTTATATCGTTGTCTGGCTCTATTATCAAAACTTTAATCATGGTTATGTATAAATCTCGATTTGTAAATATTCAAAGAGCAGCTTGATTTTTTTATAGGTAAAGTTTCAGCTTTTTTTTAAAATAAGGCTTTAATTACAAAGTTTAACATAATAATCAGTTAATCAGCTATTTATTATTATTATTTTTTTTTTGATTTTTAATTCATGGTGCTCAAAATAAATGATACATCATCACATTGCTTTATACACACAAATTATCTCTCTTGAATATCTTTTTTATAAAACATTAAGTAAAAGAAAACAAAGACCGTTCTTTAAAAGTGTTTAAAATCAGATACATAAATGACCACTGTCATTTCAGTGTTGTACATAAATAGGCAGCTTTGCATAATAAATTATCTGGAAAGTCCTTAGAGTAAGGTACGCAAATGATAAGATTAAATACTTTTTAAGATGAAAACAAATCAAGATTTACAAAAAGATGTACAGGATGCTATTAAATGGCAGCCACTTTTACATGCCGCTGAAATTGGTGTAACGGCAAAAGACGGTATTGTAACACTAAGTGGGACTGTTGATGCCTACTACAAAAAAACGGAAGCGGAAACTGCGGCAAAGGGCGTGGCGGGAGTTAATGCTGTAGTGGAAGAGATCAAAGTGAAATATCCCAGCTCTTTTTCAAAAACCAATAATGAGATTGCTGCCGAGGTAGTCAAATCATTAAACGATAACTGGTCAGTACCTAATGGAAAGGTAACTGCAAAAGTGGAAGATGGATGGGTTACCCTTGAAGGGGAGCTTGCCTGGAACTATCAGAAAGAGGCTGCTAAAAGTGCTATTGCCAAGCTTATGGGAGTTAAAGGCATAACCAACAATATCACCATTAAATCGGACATCCATGATGCCCTTGAGAAAAAACGTGTTGAAGATGCTTTTAGAAGACACTGGTCTATCAATGCTGAGGATATAACCGTTAAAGCTCAGGGTACAAAAGTAACCCTTACCGGTACTGTTACTTCCCTTTATCAAAAAGACGAAGCTGCACGTATAGCATGGGATACTCCTGGAGTCTGGAGCGTTGATAATAATTTGGTGGTCGAGTATGATTATGCGCTTATTGACTAATATTTAGAATCGGGAGTAAATCCTCCCGATTTTTTTTGCTGCAATATATCTGGATACACCTGTAACGGTTTTCATCATATCGAGTTTTGAAAAGTACACTTCATAACTTCTGAAATTATAGAATACATTTTATAGTCATTCTGTGTTGTTTACTTCATATTCTTGATCAAGATTTGAGTAGCTTTTTAAATCCTGTTCGTACGCTTTTCTGGTCTTTGTATTCTCTTTGTATATAAAGATCATCATTAGCAGAACCACAATCCCTGCAATTGATAATATAATCAGGCTTATTTCCATGGTATTTGATTTTTTTTTTTAATTATATTCTCTCTTTAGTGTTTGATTCCTGATTTTTTTTTAAAATCAATAGTGCTTAATTAATTGATTTCAAATATCTAATGCCTTTATTTTATTTCTTTTTCATTTCAATATATTCACTTTATTATTTCAATGGGGCTTACAAAGATTATCTCAATATTTACAGCAGTTATGTAGTGAGAGGACTCGCAGCATTAAATGATCTTTAGCACTAATTGATGGGATAATAACTTAAATTAACGGCTATAATATTAGAAATATCCCTAATTGAATGATGAAATTTATACTGTGAATTCTCTTATCCGCAATAGAACAAATCCAGCATACTGCCGATGTCAATTGCTAGATCTTACTGTAGTTTTACATCCGAATACTAATAGTATTATAAGAAGAAATACTTTAGTGAAATTATCATCAAATGGATTTTTCATTTTTCATATTGTTAAGTTGTGTAAATAGCTTCAATAGGCCTCTATGTACTTTTTTAATGCCATTAGTATTTGCCTTGCATTTTTTTTAATTCTACATCTTATTTTTAAAATTACAGTGGATACTTATTTTTGATTTAGAGCTTTTTTTGATATAAGAAGAATTTTTTGTTTTTCATTACTGATAAATCTTTACTCATTCAAATTCGCTAAATTTTCGACTTTGTTTAATAAATTTTCTATATTTACTAATCATGTATACTAGCATAATTTTATATAAAAGCGGTTAAGATCGGGCTGTAATTTTCTTAAGTAGCTGTCTAATTTTTCCTGGTCTATCTAATCTGCCTGCCGGATTTTTTTATTCCACAATTGAGTAATCATATTCTACTTTTAATTTATTATCAACACTCGATACTCCAGGGGTCTGCCAGGCAATTCTGCCAGCTTCTTCTTTTTGATAAAGGGAATTAACAGTACCGGTAAGGGTTATTTTTGTGTCTGTTGCCTTTACTTTTATATCAAGAGTATTCATTGACCAATGTCGTGCCAATGCCTCTTCGACCTTTTTTTCCTCAATTGTCTCCGTTTGAGAATTAATTTTTATATTGTTGGTAACACCTTTTACTCCCAAAAGGGAATTGACGGCATTTGTAGCAGCATCTCTTTCATAAGACCACTTGAACTCTCCTTCCAATGTGATCCAGCCTTTTTCTACTTTTACTTTTATATTTTCGTCAGGCACCAGCCAGTTACTGTTTAATGCTTTTAGAACTTCAACACTAATTTCATTGTCATTTTTTGAGAATGTATTGCCATATTGGACTTCAATTTTTTCGACAACTGCTTTAACACCTCCTACATTTTTGGTCGCAGTTTCCGCTTGGGTCTTTTTCATATAGTTATCCACTATTCCAGTTAGTGTTACAATACCGTCTTTTACCGTTACACCAATTTCAGCGGCATGCAGCAGCGGTTCAAATTTAATAGCATCCTGTACATCTTTTTGTAATCTTTCATTTGTTTTCATTATAAAACATTTTAAATTCTAATCTCGTTAATCTTACTTTAAGAAACCTAAAATTAGTACTATAAAGGTGAACCAATAATCTGAATGCCGAAATGACCATGCACACATTAATTAGTGATTCAAAGCACTTTTGCAGAGACTTAATTTTTATACAAAGGCGAAGTAGTATAATGTGATGCTCAAATTTTAATTGATTTTAAGTGTTCTAAATATTAAATTCGATTAATCCGGTTAGTCTGAAAACTAATTTTAATTTTTCATAGCCTGCATATCTAATTTGGCTTCGACAATTATCGGCATACTGATAAAAATTAGAAGTTAACTTAAGAATATGACATTAAGCCCTATTTTTTTTATGAATTATTCTTTGTGATATAAATCTCATTTTTTCATGCCCTTTTGTCCAAAACAATCAGATGAAACCTTTATATCTTCTTATAAAAGATTTAAATTTTGTTCTGTAAAATTCAAGTAAAAAAACATCTAAGAACATTTTTTAAGCGTTTATTTGATACAAAAGGTTCTAATGGTTTCTCCTCCAAAAGGATAAATATCAACAATTTAAAAGTCCCTTTTTGGTATATGAAATGAAATAAAGATAAACGATTAGTTTATTGACATTAAGTAGTTTATTGGTCTTTAAAAAATAATAATCAAAAATTTCAGGATGTTATAAGTTCGCTTTTACTTTGATTATCCATTTTTTTTGTTTAAAAAATATATCAATAAGTTTTCTTTTTTGTTTGATTTTCTCTTTTGTCATATTGTAAGTATTTTAAAAAGTGTCCGAAATCATATTCATAAATGACCGCTGTCATTTCAGAGTAATACATAAACAAGCATCTTTGCTTTAATAAGTATAGTGCTTAGAGTAAGATGCTGCTATGATAACATTTAAAAGAATCATGTAATGAAAACAAATCAGGGTTTGCAAAAAGATGTACAGTATGCTATTGAGTTTGAACCGCTGCTGCATGCCGCTGAAATTGGTGTAAAGGTAAAAGACGGCATTGTAACCCTTACAGGGAGCGTTGATCGATATTACAAAAAAATGCAGGCAGAAACTGCAGCCAAGAGCGTAGCAGGCGTTAATGCTGTAGTAGAAGAGATCAAAGTTAAATATCCCGGTTCTTTTTCAAAAACCGATGATGAGATTGCAGCTGAGGTAGTCAAAGCACTAAAAGATGACAGATCTGTTCCTAATAATCAGATAAACGTAAAAGTAGAGGATGGATGGGTTACCCTTGAAGGTGAACTTGTATGGAACTACCAAAAAGAAGCTGCTAAAAGTGCTGTTGCCAATCTTATGGGAGTTAAAGGAATCACAAATGATTTAATCATTAAATCTGACACCCAAGATTCCCTTGAAAAGAAACGTGTTGAAGAAGCTTTCAGAAGGAACTGGGCCATCAATGGAAAGGATATTACAGTTAAGGCATCAGGCACAAAAATAACCCTCACCGGTACTGTTAATTCACTTTATAAAAGAGACGAGGCCGGGAGCATTGCATGGCAGACTCCGGGAGTATGGAGTGTTGACAATAAGCTGGTCGTTGAAAATGATTATGGCCTAATTGAATAATAAAAATAATCTGGAGTATCCTTCATATTGTTTTTATATTTCTGATGGCAGTTATATATGGTCAGCATCAGCTATTGCACTACAGCTTAATTTAAAGCTATTTAGCATAAACTTTTGTATAAATATTAATAGCCTGTTGATGCAAGACAACAAAAATAGAAAGCATAAACTACAACAATAAAGAAAAAAGGATATGAATAATACAATTCTACTAGTAAAACGACCTGTTGGAATGCCAACCTTAGGCGATTTTAAATTTGTTACAGAAAAGATGCCGGCCCCTGGAGATGGTGAACTACTATTAAAATCATTATACGTTTCTGTTGACCCTTACTTGCGTGGTAGAATGAATGATTCCAAATCCTACATACCGCCATTCGAATTAAACAAGCCTATACAATCGGCTATTTTAGCACGGGTGACTGAAAGTAAAAATGCTGATTTTAAAATTGGTGATTTTGTTTCAGGAAACCTGGACTGGAAAGAATACCAGCTTTCCAATGGTAAAGACCTTGTCAAAATTCAAAATAACGCTACTCCACTTTCGGCATATCTCGGTATTTTAGGAATGACTGGACTAACCGCCTATCTGGGCCTTACACAGGCAGGCAGGCCAAAAGCAGGTGAAACGCTTGTGGTATCGGGTGCTGGTGGAGCTGTTGGTACGGTAGTGGGACAGGTGGGCAAACTTCTTGGATGCACGGTAGTGGGCATCACAGGTTCTGATGAAAAGGCAGCTATGCTCAAATCAAAATTTAAGTTTGATCATGCCATCAATTACAAAACCTCTGCTAATCTTACTGAGAGTATTAAAAATTGCTGTCCGCAGGGCGTAGATATTTACTTTGACAATGTTGGAGGAGAAATATCCGATGCGGTATTGGCTAATATTAATAAATATGCAAGGCTGCCGGTATGTGGTGCTATCTCACTCTACAACGATACCAAGGCTGCAACCGGGCCGCGCTTACAACCTTTAATACTGACTAAAAGTGCGACTATGACTGGTTTTATAGTCAGTGATTTTACAGTACATTTCGCCGAGGCTGAGAAAAAAATTACTTCATGGCTCAAAGACGGCAAACTTACCTACAGCGAAACTGTATTGGAAGGGTTTGAATCTATACCCCAGGCATTCCTGGATTTATTCAAGGGCACTAATGAAGGGAAAATGATTGTAAAAATTTAAAACGGAAATTATGCATTATAGAGATTATTACTGGGGAATGAGTTTTATTTGGTGGGTAGCATGGCTGATAATGCTTATATGGATATTCGCCGTGCCTTATAATATACCTGGACAGCGGAACGAAAAAAAGACACCTCTTGACATTTTGAAAAAGCGCTATGCGGCGGGCAAAATTGATGGTAATGAATACAATGAAAAAAAGAGAATCCTTGAAGAAAAGTAGGGCTTACTATTTAAAAAAAGTACAGTACATTCATTTTGTCTTTTCACATACATACGATCATGGAAAAACTAATCATTTTCGACCTTGACGGTACACTTTCACAAAGTAAGTTACCCATAGATACCGAAATGGGAGTATTGCTTGGAAATCTTATAGAGTTGTCCCAAGTCGCCGTTATATCTGGTGGCAGCTGGCATCAGTTCGAAATGCAGCTTTTAGCCAACCTGCCTAAGGACTTCAAGTTGGCCAAACTGTCCTTGCTGCCTGTTTGTGGTACGCAATTCTATTATTATTCGAAAGGCTGGAAATTACTGTATTGCGATGGTCTTACGGCTCTGGAAAAAGATACCATTATTACTGCCCTCAACAACGTGTTAAAAAAAGTTAATCTTCCAACCGAAAAGACCTGGGGACCGCTAATTGAAGACCGCGGGAGCCAGATTACATTCTCTGCCTTAGGGCAATCCGCCCCACTGGATGAAAAGATAAAATGGGATGCGGACTTCTCAAAACGTAAAAAGATAAAAAAAATCCTCAATAGTTTAATTCCTGAATTTTCGATACGCCTGGGTGGAACCACTTCTATAGATGTTACCAAAAAAGGGATTGATAAAGCCTACGCTATTAACAAACTCAGGGATACCTTAAATATCCCCCTCAACCTTATGGAATTTATAGGCGATGCCATTTTTCCTGAAGGCAATGACTATCCTGTCACAAAAACCGGTATAAAAACGATATCCGTGAAAGACAGCAATGAAACCATGAAGATAATAAAATCAATCATAGCAAGCCTGCATTGATCCGATACGGGCTTACCTGCGAATGGTTCTTTTGCAATAAGGAAGCTCTCTATGGAGGAAATAAATAATTCTCCTAAAATTAAGTAATTAAAAAAATCTCTTTAGCATAAAAATTTGTAAAAATGTAACACATAGAAAAAAATGGAAACACATTATTATACTGTAGACATCAGTTGGGAGAACAACCGCAAAGGCATTATGTGTTCTCCCGAACTTAATGCAAGAAAAGGGATTTGTATTGAGGTAGCAACGCCGCCGGAATTTCCGAAAGGAATGGAAGGCATCTGGTCGCCCGAGCATTTGTTTGTAGCCTCAATCAGTGGTTGTTTAATGACGTCTTTTTTAGCCATTGCAGAAAACTCAACATTGGAATTCAAAAGCTTTAATTGCCAGGCAAAAGGAAAGTTGGAAATGGTGGAATGCAAACTAATGATGAGCGAAATCCTGCTAAAACCCACCGTTGTCATTTATAACGAAGTATTTACAAACAAAGCGATCCGCATTTTAAAAAAAGCAGAAGCTGCTTGTGTGATAACCAATTCAATGAAGTCAAAAGTCATGATGGAAATAAATATTCTGGTCCAACCCATCTTAATTGAAAGCAAATAAAAAAGCCACACATCATTATTCTGGGGTATAATTTTGCAGGACTTACCACGGCAAAATACATTCATCCACACATTAAAGGAAAACTAGGTTTAAAAAATAATATATAATGAGTATCGTTGAAACAAAAAAGCTTATGCGCCGTTTTGGGAATTTTACAGCTGTGTCGCCCCTTGACATTGCAGTTGAATCGGGTGATGTTTTTGCCCTGCTTGGTCCTAATGGTGCCGGCAAGAGTACTGTCATAAAAATGCTGACAACCCTTCTGCCAGCAACTTCAGGCGATGCTTTTATAAATGGCTGCAGCATTATATCCAATCCTACAGGTGTCCGAAAAAACATAGGATATGTGCCTCAGCTACTCTCCGTAGACGGTACATTAACAGGTTATGAAAACCTGCTTCTCTTTGCACGCCTATATGACATCCCGTACAAACAATGCAAGGCCCGCGTAATGGAGTCCCTTGAACTGATGGGCCTTGAAGAGGCAGCAAAAAAAGCAGTGCACACTTTTTCTGGTGGTATGGTACGCAGGCTTGAAATAGCACAATCTATGCTACACCGGCCTGCGGTATTGTTTCTCGATGAACCAACTGTAGGCCTTGACCCCATAGCATGTAAAACCGTTTGGGAACATATGTTAAAACTAAAAACACTTTATAATACTACAATTATTATGACGACACACTCAATGGCAGAAGCAGATTATTTGTGCAATACCATTGCTTTCATGTCTCAAGGGGAATTAGTCATATCGGGAACACCCCAGAACTTAAAAGATTCACTGCAAAAAAAAGGCACAACTCTAGAAGATGCCTTTATACATTACACATCAGAGCCTTTATCTAAAGAAAATAATTACACAAAAGATTCAACTGAACGAGATGACATAAAAACAAAGGAATGAAAACAATATATAATTTTATTAGAAAAACATTCGTCATCACTGACTTTGAGATCAGAAAAATAGCCCATGATCCTACAGAAATCCTGCTAAGGGCCGTACAGCCTGCACTTTGGCTGCTGATCTTCGGTCAGGTTATGGCCCGCACCAAAGTGATGCCTGAGGAAAATTACCTTGATTTTATGTCACCAGGGATCTTGGCGCAAAGTATTCTGTTTGTATCCATCTTTTATGGTATTGCCATTATATGGGAGCGGGATTTAGGAATCACTGAAAAATTTCTTGTAACTCCTACACCAAGAACGGCTCTTGTACTAGGAAAAGCAATTTCGGCTGGTATCCGCTGCATACCTTTAATGGTTATTATATATATTCTTGCATCCTTTCTTTCGGTAAATATTATATGGCATTTTATCAATATCATTGGGGTCATTTCTCTGTTATTTTTAGGAGCTATACTTTTTTCTACCTTTTCTCTTATAATTGCCTGTCTGGTTAAAACCAGGGAACGATTTATGGGGATAGGACAGTTAATGACAATGCCTTTGTTTTTTGCAAGTAATGCTATTTACCCGATCAGTATAATGCCGGGCTGGCTGAAAACAATGTCACATTTTAATCCGCTTACCTATATGATCGATGGCCTGCGAACCTTAATGATTGGAACGCCCTCCGGATTCAGCCTTCTTATCGATTATACTGTACTCTTAGCAGTATCAACAGTATTAATTTTAATAGGAGGCGGTTTATACAAACGAGTGGTTACCTGAAAGGGGATCATCTCTAACCGGTAAAGCAACAAATGCATAATGCAAAAATGAACTTCCTATTGATCTGACTATTTAACTGGCAGACAGACAGCTGCGTGCAGTAAAACAACAATCTGGTTTACTATATGCCTTTATAATGATAAGGATCATTTGTATCAGTGACAGCCGTCATTTCAAAAAGAATAACAATAGCAGAGATTTGTATAAATAATTTAAAAATAAATCACAAATGAAA
>Ga0302173_10001814_pt1 | contig 10535 bp, 8 predicted proteins | sample I_Fen_N3_1_FD_198785 | JGI IMG/M metagenome (GOLD analysis project Ga0302173, IMG submission 198785) | Peat permafrost microbial communities from Stordalen Mire near Abisko, Sweden - I_Fen_N3_1 | ecosystem: Environmental > Terrestrial > Soil > Wetlands > Permafrost | place: Sweden: Abisko... | reverse complement strand
ATTATGACTAATTTAGTCAAGACAAATTTGAACAAATATTTAAATGAAATTACTTCTTAAAAATGCCAGAGAACAAAAAGGATTAAAGACCAAAGAAGTGGCACAAATTCTTAGTATCGATCAGGCATTAATAAGCAAGTTTGAATCCGGGACCAGAAGACCAACCAAAGATCAAATTTTAAAACTCTCTCAACTTTTAGAAATTGATTACGAAACCATAATGATTGCATGGTTAAAGGAAAAAATCATGTACGAAATTGGCGAAGAAGAATTTGCGTTGAAAGCTCTACTCTTGGTTGAGCAAGAAATACAGAATAACAAAAAAATAATAAATTCGGCTGTATTGTCAAGCATGCAATTTATTTTGGATGAAATCGAATCTCTAAAAAATCAGATTCTTTCTTTTCAGCATTTTGATTTACATCGAATCTCGAAAATTTTAGAACTCGAATTCATTTCTGAGAGCAACCGCTTAAACGGAAATTCTTTAACCCTTCAAGAAACCAAATCTGTAATTAATGAAGGATTAACGATTTCAGGAAAAAGCATGCAAGAACATCTTGAAGCCGTAAATCTTCAGGAAGCAATTGGATACATTAAAGATTTAAATCAAAAAAAAGCACCAGTTACAGAAAAAGAGTTCCTATTGATTCATACTTTAATTCTAAGAGGAATAAAACCTGAGACTTCAGGAAAATACAAAAATGATCCCTTGATCATTCGCGAAATGAAATTGTTTTTTAACTGGTACGAAGCAAATAAAAATAATTTACACCCAATACTTCTAGCATCAGAAGCACATCTAAAAATCATGACGGTTAGCCCATTTGAAAATGGAAATGTACAAATCGCCAATGTATTAATGAATTGGATTTTACTTCAAAACAGCTACGTTTTTGCCACAATTCAAGGAAACGAAAGCAATATAAATGAATATCTGGCTGTTTTAGAAGAATGCCAGAATAAAAATGACAAATCTTTTTTTGTTAATTATATACTTCGAATAGAAAAGGAAAACTTGATTCGGGCAATCGAACTGGTTTCAAAATAAAAAAGCCCAACTAAATGGGCTTTCTTTTAATTTTTATCTTCTAATAAAGGAACAAATCTAAATTCTCCAAACTCATGTTTTTCAAATTGCGTTTCGTTTTTACGAATCAATAATGTCATAATTTGAACATCTTCACCAAGCGGAATAACCAGCCTTCCTCCTATCTTTAATTGAGCCATTAAAGGCTGTGGAATAAAAGGTGCGCCTGCCGTTACAATAATACTATCAAAAGGTGCGTAACTTGGTAGTCCTTTATAGCCATCTCCAAAAGACAGATGTTTAGGGCGAATATTTAATTTTGGGAACAAATTTGAAGTTGTTTTAAACAATTCGTTTTGTCTTTCTACACTAAAAACTTTAGCGCCCAGCATACATAAAACAGCAGTTTGATACCCTGAACCGGTACCAATTTCAAGAATTTTATGCTCTTTTTTAACTTCTAATAATTGCGATTGAAATGCAACGGTGTACGGCTGTGAGATGGTTTGTCCAGCTCCTATAGGAAAAGCCTTATCCTGATAAGCATAATCTTCAAAACTTGAATTCAAAAAAAGGTGTCTTGGGATTTTTTTTATCGCATCCAAGACCGCTCTATCAGTAATTCCTTTTTGTTCTAAAGTGCTTACTAATTGATTACGAAGTCCTTGATGTTTGGCAGTGTCTTTCAAAATGAGTAGGTTTTATTTTGGCAAAAATAAGAAAGTAAATCAATTTTAAATGCTTTCACTAAGAATGTTTTCAAGGTATAATCTTCTTTCAAAATCATAAAATGCAAATCAATTACCACTCAAATGGTTGTATTTACCGCTCGTCATTTTTTTGAAAATTTTCATCTAATGTGTTTCTACTTTTGAATCATCAAACAGGAAATAATAACTAAAAAAAATAAAAAATGAACACATTTAAAGTTAAAAACACGACAGAATTTTTAAAACCATTAATTATTGGTTTCGCAATTGGACTTATTACTAATGCTATTAGTTTTCTAATTCACTTGTAAAGCAAAATTCAATTCCTTAATCACCGCAATTAATCAATCTTTAAAATCAAAAAAATGGAAACTAAAAAAGAAATAAACGTCTACAAAATTGCAAAATCATTAGTAGTAGGGTTTATGATAGGATTTACACTTTATAAATTTATAACAGTAATCCTTTTCTAAACAAAACAATCATCTACCAAAAATACCAATTATGAAAACAATTACATTCAAAAAAATCGCTCTTTTAACAATAGGAATCTCTTTTACAGGAAATTCTTTCGCACAGAACAAACAAGAAAAAGCACTTTCTATTCCTGTTACTGATACTTATTTCGGAATTAAAGTGGAAGACAAATACAGAAATCTTGAAGATTTAAAAAGTGAGCAAACGCTAACATGGTTAAAGGCTCAGGCAGACTACACCAATAATATTTTAAATTCAATTCCAGGAAAGCAAACTCTTATTAATGAGCTAACATCAATAAACGATAGGATTAGCGAAGCAATTAGCGGAGTGCAAATCATGAAAGACGGAACTTATTTTTATCAAAAAACTACCCCAAAAGATCAGGTTGCAAAATTGTATAAAAGAAACGGTTTAAAAGGAAAAGAAACTTTAATATTTGATCCAGAAAGCCTAAAAGGGGAAAGCAAAGACGTCTATAATATTAGTTCTTTTGCCCCAAATAAAAGCGCAAAACTTATTGCAGTAAATGTTACTAAAAATGGCGGAGAAATTAGCGAAATGCTTTTAATTAATGTAGCAGACAACAAAATTTTAGCCGATAAAATTGACAAATTAAGATTTGGAAATGCAAATTGGCTAAAAGACGACAAATCATTTTTGTATACACAATCATCAACTACAGATATCCACGATGCAAAAGCACAAATGAATATTGTAACCAAATTACATGTCGTAGGAACTGATATCGCTACAGATAAATTACTTTTTTCTAAAGCCATGTATCCTGAACTGAATATTGCAGATGAAGAAATTCCATTTATGGGTTACGATGCAGATAGTAATATGCTTTTTCTGATGCCTTACTCCGTAAATTCAAACCAAAAGCTATTTATTGCCAAAGGTTCAGATTTAACTCAATCAAAAATCAGCTGGAAATTACTAACTGACCGAAAAGATGAAATCAAGAGTTTTGCATTTAGTGATAAAGACATTTATTTTTACACAAGCCTAAATTCTCCAAAATTTAAAGTTACGAAAACAAGTATTGCCAATCCAGATTTAGCAACAGCAGCACTTGTAATTCCAGAAGATAAAGATGCTAATCTAAATCCGATTACGATAACCAAAGACGGAATTTTTTATACAAAAACAAAAAACGGAATTGAAAGCAAATTATATTTCACTGATTTTGAAGGCAAAAATCATAAGGAAATTAAAACTCCAAAAAAATCTGCTACCATAGTTTTAAGTTCCAGAGGAAATAAATATTCAGACTTATGGGTTAGAACAACAGGCTGGACAACGAGAGGAGAACGTTACAAATATAATGTAAAAACAAACACTTTTACAAGAGAAGAACTTTCGACCATTGCGGAATATCCTGAATTTGAAAATTTTGAAATCGAGGAATTAATGGTAAAATCATATGATGGCGTTGAAGTTCCGTTATCACTGATTTATAAAAATGGAATTAAAAAAGATAAAAATACGCCCGTTTTATTTTATGGTTATGGCGCTTATGGAATGTCTATGTCTCCGAGTTTTAATCCCGGTTTACTTATGTGGGTTGAAAAAGGAGGAATACTAGCTGTTGCGCACGTAAGAGGTGGCGGAGAATTAGGTGAAAAATGGCATTTGGAAGGTCAAAAAAGCAAAAAACAAAATACATGGAAAGATGTAATTTCCTGCACTGAATATATGATAAATGAAGGATATACAAACCCTACAAAAACGGCAATTTACAGCAGAAGCGCAGGAGGAATTTTCGTAGGAAGAGCCATCACAGAAAGACCCGATTTATACGCAGTGGCAATTCCGGGGGTAGGAAGTATGAATACTGTGAGAGGAGAAAACACACCAAACGGACCCGCAAATACACCAGAATTTGGTACTATGAAAATAGAAGATGAGGCTAAAGCTCTTATAGAAATGGATTCTTATTTGCAATTAAAAGAAGGTGTGAAATATCCGGCAACGTTAACAACAGCTGGTTTTAACGACCCACGAATCATTGTATGGTCACCTGCAAAATTTGCTGCCAGATTACTTGAAGTAAATACTTCTACAAAACCAACTTTACTAAAAGTAGATTATGAAGCGGGTCATTTTGGAGGAGCTTCAAAATCAAAATCATACGAAGAAGTAGCAGATTTATTAAGCTTTGCACTATGGCAAGTTGGTCATCCTGATTTTCAACCTAAAAATTAATGATATAAAATGTAACTTTGGCAATGTCGATCATTGCCAAAGTTTTTACAACTTAAGATTATGATCAAAATAATTATTGTTTTTGTTATTGAAATAAGTAAATACTTATTTAAATTGTATTAGATTAAAAAATAATAAAAATTTAAGTGCCATTATTCGTCGTATGCTGATTGTCGAATAAAGCATCAAAGTATATCACGCACCACTAAAAGTTAAATAACTTACTAAGTATGTTTCAAAAAAAAGATAGGGTTTTCATTTTAGTTCAGGTTATTATATGGACTATTTATTCAGGAGTACTTTTTATTCCTCAAATTATTATTCCCGAATTAAATTTTTTAGGATATAAAAATTGGCAGCTTTTATTAGATTATTGCTTTAGTATTTGCCTACTTACTTTTGTTTCTATTGTTCTAAAATACTTTTATGACCGACATATAAAACTGGACGATTTTAAATTTTGGGAAATTATCAAAATGCTTTTTTTAATTTTCACTGCTGCCATTCTTCATTATGCAGCGCTAATGGCTTATAATTATTTAGTCATCAATTACATATATCACAATCCTGAAGTTTTTGATCACCCATCTCAATCAGCAAAAAATCAAATTATCTTTGTTTTTGCTATGGGATTTCTTTTCTTTCTTTGGATCGTTGCCTACACGATTTACACAACAACTTTGCAAATCAAAAACAACAAAATGGACCGAATGCAAATTGAAAATACTTTGAAGGATTCTCAACTGAATGCTTTAAAAGGGCAAATCAATCCGCATTTTATGTTTAATAGTTTAAATAATATTCGCGGGCTAATATTAGAAAATCCCGAAAAATCAAGAGAAATGATCACCAGATTGTCTGAAATGCTTCGATATTCACTTACCAAAAATGAAGTAACCAAAATTGCTCTGGAAGAAGAAATCGAAATGGTAGAAAACTTCATAGAAATTTCTAAAATTCAACTGGAAGAACGTTTAAAATTTACTTCGCAAATAGACGAAGAGACTTTAAAAATGCAAATTCCTCCAATGATTATTCAGATGCTGGTTGAAAATGCGGTTAAACATGGAATTGCAAAATTAAAAGACGGAGGTTATATTTCATTACAAACTAAACAGGAAAATAATGATCTGAATATTTTAGTTTCTAACACCGGAATACTTACTATCGAAGAAGATTCTACTCAATTGGGAATCAAAAATATTGAAAAAAGACTGCATTTAATTTATGGTGATAAGGCTAGTTTTAAATTGCAGGAAATAGAAAATGAAGTAGTTGCCAAAATAATTATTCCAATACTTTAAAGCATGAAAAAAATAAAAGCTGTCATTGTCGAAGATTCTCGTTTGGCTAGAAATGAGCTAAAAGAATTGATTAAAAATCATCCTGAAATTGAAATTATCGGCGAAGCAGAAAATGTTGATACAGGCTTTAAATTAATAGAGGAAACACAACCAGATTTACTTTTTCTAGATATAAACATGCCCGAAAAAGATGGTTTTCAGTTACTGGAAATGCTAGACAAAGTTCCCATTACAATTTTCACAACAGCATTTGATGAGTATGCTATTAAATCTTTTGAATACAATGCTTTAGATTACTTATTAAAACCTGTAAATCCAAAAAGATTCGCGCAGGCAATCGAAAAAGTGGGACAAAACATAATCGAGAAAGAGGAAAAAAGCAGTAAGAAACTAACTTTAAACAATCAAATCTTTATTCGTGATGGTGAAAAATGCTGGCTCGTGAAAATTGCTGACATCTTTCTGTTTGAAGTTGACGGTAATTATACAAAAATATTTTTTCAGGACGAAAAAGCAATAATAAATAAATCATTAAACAACATTGAAGAAAAACTCCCTGATGATTTTTTCTTTCGAGCCAATAGAAATCAAATTATCAATGTCGAATATATCCTCAAAATAGACCCGTGGTTTAGCGGAAATCTCCTTGTGCACTTACCAAAAGAACTAAAAGTAGAAATCTCAAGAAGACAAACACAAAACTTTAAAGAAAAATTAAGTCTTTAGATACAATTATAATTGTTCAAATAATTTTGACTTTGTCATAACTAAACTTTTACTTTCAACAAATAAATTATATTTTTGTTTAAAATACATTCTCATGTTAAAAGTAGGAGTTTTAGGTGCTGGTCATCTTGGTAAAATACATTTACGCTTATTACAACAATCTGACAAATACGAATTAGTTGGATTTTACGACGAAAATCAAGAAAATGCCGAAAGAATTTCAAAAGAGTTTGGCTATAAAAACTTCAGTACTATTGCAAAATTAATCCACGCTGTGGATGTGATTGATATTGTAACACCAACGCTTTCCCATTATAAATGTGCTAAAGTAGCTATTAAATCAGGGAAGCACATCTTTATAGAAAAACCAATTGCCAATACTGTAGAAGAAGCTGAAGAAATTATCGCTTTAGCAAAAGAATATAATGTAAAAGGTCAGGTTGGTCATGTTGAGCGCTTTAATCCAGCGTTTATTGCTACAAAAAACATGATCGAGAATCCAATGTTTATCGAAACGCATCGTTTAGCCGAGTTTAATCCCCGTGGTACAGATGTTCCTGTCGTTTTAGATTTAATGATTCACGATATTGATGCAATTTTAAGCGTTGTTCATTCAAAAGTAAAAGATATCCATGCAAGTGGAGTTTCAGTCATAAGTGAAACTCCAGATATTGCCAATGCCCGAATCGAATTCGAAAATGGATGCGTTGCTAACCTTACTGCAAGCAGAATTTCGATGAAAAATATGCGTAAAACACGTTTTTTCCAGAAAGATGCTTACATATCAGTTGACTTTTTAGAAAAAAAATGTGAAGTAGTTCGCATGAAAGATGCTCCAGAAATTCCTGGCGATTTTGATATGATCCTGCAAAATGCCGAAGGCGTAAAAAAGCAAATCTATTTTACAAATCCTGATGTTGAACAAAACAATGCAATTCTAGATGAATTAGAGTCATTTGCAAATGCAATAAAAACTGATACAACTCCAGTTGTAACACTTGAACAAGCAACAGATGCTTTAAGAGTTGCTTATCAGATTATCGATTGTTTCGACAAATAATTGAAATATTTTAAAAATAAAAATTAGCCACGAATTCACGAATTAATTGGTGAATTCGTGGCTAAATTATAAATATAATACCAATATAAAATGAAAACTATAGCTGTAATTGGTGCAGGAACAATGGGTAACGGAATTGCCCACACTTTTGCACAAAGTGGTTTTGTTGTAAAACTAATCGATGTTTCTGAAAAATCATTAGATAAAGGAATGGCAACTATTGCGGCCAATCTAGATCGAATGTTATCTAAAGGAACAATTACTCAAGATGAAGTTGCCAAAACTATCACCAATATTATTACGTATACTGATATTAAAGATGGTGTTGTTGGTGTTGATTTAGTAGTTGAAGCTGCAACAGAAAATGTAGAATTAAAACTAAATATTTTCAAGCAATTAAACGAAGCATGTTCTCATAATACAATTTTGGCTACCAATACCTCGTCAATATCTATTACACAAATTGGAGCAGTTGTTGCACATCCTGAAAGAGTTATTGGAATGCATTTTATGAATCCGGTGCCAATTATGAAATTAGTCGAAATCATTCGCGGTTACAATACCAGCGACGAAGTCACTAAAATCATCATGGATTTATCTCAAAAACTAGGAAAAACGCCAGTTGAAGTAAACGATTATCCAGGGTTTGTTGCCAATAGAATTTTGATGCCAATGCTAAACGAAGCCATCGAAACATTATACAATAAAGTTGCCGGAGTTTATGAAATAGACACTGTAATGAAATTAGGAATGGGACACCCAATGGGACCACTTCAATTGGCAGATTTTATTGGTCTTGATGTTTGTCTTGCCATTTTAAATGTAATGTACGAAGGTTTCAAAAACCCAAAATACGCCCCTTGCCCATTATTAGTAAATATGGTAAGAGCCGGAAAATTGGGAGTGAAATCCGGAGAAGGTTTTTATGATTATAGCGAAAGTAAAAAAGCAGAGAAAATATCTAAGCAATTTATTCTTTCATAAAAAAGAGATACCATGTCGATTCAATCGAATTTAAATACTATTAAAGCAAGTTTGCCCGAACACGTAACATTAGTTGCAGTTTCTAAAACCAAACCCGTTTCAGACTTAATACAAGCCTACGAAGCCGGTCAACGTATTTTTGGAGAAAACAAAATCCAGGAAATGACGGAGAAATGGGAACAAATGCCAAAAGATATTCAATGGCACATGATTGGTCACGTTCAGTCAAATAAAGTCAAATTTATGGCACCATTTGTGAGTTTAATTCATGGTGTTGATAGTTTGAAATTATTGCAGGAAATCAATAAACAAGCTTTAAAAAACAATAGAATTATTGATTGTCTGCTTCAAATGCATATTGCTGAAGAAGAAACAAAATTTGGTTTAGACGAAAATGAATTAAATGCACTTATTTCTTCATCTGATTTTAAAGAGATGAAAAATATTCGTATTTTGGGACTCATGGGAATGGCAACATTTACAGAAGATCAAAACCAAATTAAAAAAGAATTTACACATTTAAAATCTATTTTTGATTCTATAAAATTACGCAAAGACGCACTGCAGTGCGCCTCTACATTAGATAATTTTTCAACGATCTCAATGGGAATGTCCGGAGATTATCAACTAGCTATAGAATGCGGCAGCACAATGGTTCGCATTGGAAGCAGCATTTTTGGAGGAAGATAAAATAATTGTAGATTTAAGATTGTAGATTTAAACTGATTACTAAAAACTGAGACTGAATACTAAATTTGTACGCAATACTAGACATAGAAACCACTGGAGGCCAGTTTAATGAAGAAGGAATTACCGAAATCGCCATTTATAAATTTGATGGCCATGAAGTAGTTGATCAATTCATTAGCCTTGTTAATCCTGAAATTCCCATTCAGCCTTTCGTAGTAAAGCTAACCGGAATAAATAACGCTATGCTACAAACTGCTCCCAAATTTTTTGAAGTAGCAAAGCGAATTATAGAAATTACCTCAGATTGCATTATTGTAGCGCATAATGCCTCTTTTGACTACAGAATTCTACGTACAGAATTTAGACGTTTAGGTTATAACTTTGAAGCCAGAACACTTTGTACCGTTGAATTGGCAAAAAAACTAATTCCGGAACAACCTTCTTACAGTTTAGGAAAATTGGTACGCGCCCTAGGCATCCCTATGGCAGACAGACATCGTGCAAGCGGTGACGCAATGGCAACTACAAAGTTGTTCAAAATGTTACTCGAAAAAGACCTGGAAAAAACAATTGTAAAAGATTTTGTAAAACTCGAAATCGAAAAAGGAATTGCGCCAAAACTTCAGGATTTATTACAACAAATGCCTGCAAAAACTGGGGTTTATTATATTTATAATGAAGGTGGGACTCTTATTTATATTGGTAAAAGCCTAAATATAAAAAAAAGAATAAATCAGCATTTTACAGGAATCACAACCAAAAGCAAAAAAATACAAGCCGAAGTTTTCACGATAACTTACGATGAAACCGGAAGCGAACTTATTGCATTGCTTAAAGAAAGTGAAGAAATAAAAATAAACAGGCCAAGATACAATCGCTCACAGCGAAAAACAATCTTCCTGTACGCATTATACGCCGAAAAAGATGCAAATGGCTACATCAATCTAAAACTTGAAAAGGCCGATGGACGAAAAAAAGAAATTACTTCATTTGCGACGTTGCAAGAAGGCAAAAATGCGTTATTCAAATTCACAGCAAAATATCATTTATGTCAGAAACTGACAGGATTATATCAGACCAAAAAAGAGTGTTTTCAATATAAGATAAAAGAATGCGACGGTGCTTGTATTGGCGAAATCAGTGCCGAAATTTACAACGCCCGTGTACAACAATTTATATCCGAAAATAGTTTTGATAACAAAAGCATGATTGTACTCGACCGAGGTCGAAATGTAAACGAGCGAAGCGCAATATTAATCGAAAACGGAATTTACAAAGGATATGCCTATTACGATTTGAACTATCAAATTACAAATATCGAAATCCTAAGAAACATCCTAATT
>Ga0302173_10001809_pt1 | contig 10540 bp, 5 predicted proteins | sample I_Fen_N3_1_FD_198785 | JGI IMG/M metagenome (GOLD analysis project Ga0302173, IMG submission 198785) | Peat permafrost microbial communities from Stordalen Mire near Abisko, Sweden - I_Fen_N3_1 | ecosystem: Environmental > Terrestrial > Soil > Wetlands > Permafrost | place: Sweden: Abisko... | reverse complement strand
TCAAGGTCACTATATCAAAATTCGCTTATTACAATATGTTCAAATTGAAGATTATAAAAAACAACTAAACCTCTTACGTCAAGATACTGATCGTCCTAAATATGCAACAAATCTTGTATATTTAACCAATTCTGAATATGCTAAGAAAATTGAAAGAAATATAATGTACTCTCTCTTAGATAAAAGACCTAAGAAAGCAGATGTTTATTGGTTTGTTAATATTGTTGTTACTGATAATCCTTATGATGCAGAATATGAAATAGAAACTTTTGGAACCTCATATATTGTAAAAGTTCAATTAAGACTTGGCTTCAGAGTAGATCAAAGATTAAATGTTTATTTACGTCAGATTTCAACTGAGTTAGTTAAAAGTGGAGAAATAAACATTCAATCTAGAAACTACACTATCATGCCTGATCGAAGAGTTGGTGATTTTCGTTTTACTTTAATTCAAGAACAGCTTTCATATGAAACAGACTTGAATTTTATGGAAACATTCATATATAAGACTAAATTATTTATAAAAAGATTTACTGTTTCTCCATCAAAATGGTTTGGACTTGAGACTAGTGAAGTTGACATTGAAAAAGTTCCACTATTTTTAGGTAACTATAATCGTACAACTTTAAAAAGAATTTTAAAATAATTTATTTGAAGTTTTAATAAAAATAAGGCTAGAAAGTTTAAATTACTTTCTAGCCTTATTTTTCTTTTAACTTTCTATTTAAAATATTTCCTTAAATAATTTATTTGCTTTTACATCTTGTGTTACTTTAACAATATCACTAGTATCACCAATTAATATAGCACCACATAGGCGATTATTTGTAAAATAGTATTTTTTATATGTTCTTTTAACTGGATCTTTAAATTCTACTGTTTTATATTGAGTATTAGGTTTCTTTCCATTATCTCCAATTGCATATAACGAAGTATTCACACCATTAAATGTTAAAGCAGCATCTACTGTTCCATATGTTAATGAATCTCCTGTTGCATTAGCACCAGCTACTTTTCCCATTTCTAAAGCTTGTGGCCAAATTGCATAATTTATTCCATTATATTCTGCACAATCTCCACATGCATAAATATCTGAAATATTAGTTTCCATTTTTTCATTTACAACTATAGCTCTATTAGCATTAATACCTGCTTCTTTTGCTATTTTAGAATTAGCACAAATACCACAAGATATAATAACAATATCTGCTTCAATAACTTCGTTGCCATTAATTCTTACACCTGTAACTGAATCTGATCCTTCTATTTCATCAATCTTTACATTTAATTTAATATCAATTCCTACATCCTTAATTATTTCTTCTAGGAATTTTCCTCCTTCATTATCTAATTGACGTCCCATCAATTTATCTGCAAGTTCTAGTACAGTAACTTTACATTTTGCTTTACTTAATTCCCATGCTGCTTCAAGGCCAAGAACACCACCACCAATTACAATAGCATTCTTAACTTTTGGTAGTAATTCTGCAATTTTGTCAGTATCTGAAATACTACGAATTGCTATAACCTCTGACTTATCATTACCTGGAATTGGAGGAACAAAACACTGTGAACCTAATGCATAAATACATTTATCGTATGTTAGCTTAATTCCATCTTTAAAAATAACTTCTTTTTTCTTTGTGTCAATTTTAATTGCTTCTCTTCCAAGTACATTTGTTATATTCTTTTCTTTATACCAAGCATCATCATGAACTGCAATTTGATTTGAATTGAATTTAGCTATAATTGATTTTGTTAGCATTGGGCGATTGTATCCTAGTACACTTTCATTTGAAACTAAAACTATAGAACAAGTTTCATTTCTCTCTCTTATAGCTGTTGCTGCACTAATACCAGCTGCACCATTACCAAGAATCAAATAAATTTCATTTGTATTTTTCTTATAATCACTTTCATCCACTTCAACTGTTATAAAATTTTCTTTTCCAACACCACAAACTGGACAAATTTCGAGACTAGAATCAAATATCTCACCACAAACTAAACATTTTACTAATGTTCTCTTTGCAGATTTATTTTTTGGATTTTCTTTATTTTGCAGAATACATCCAAAATTATAACCATAATCATAAGCTTCACTTAAATCATTATCACTAGGTTTAAATTTAATACGTAATCCATCAACAACCTTCATATTAAGTTGTTTTAATCTTTCTATAATATGAGGAACACCTTCTCCACTCCAGCCATAACTTCCAAAGGCACTAGCAAGTTTTCCTCCATGAGTTCTAGCAAAAATTGATGTAGTTAAATCCCAAATTGGTTCTAATGCTTCACCCACAATTGTAGGCGTACCAAAAAGAATCCCATCTGCATATCCTAATTCTTCTAAAACCCTTTTTTTATCTTCTTCTAATAAATCATAATCTCTTACATCTATATCTCCACTAGCTTTAATTCCCTTAGATATTTCGCCCGCTAATTCTTTTGTATAACCATAAGCACTTACATAAGGTATAATTACTGTTTTTCTTGGATTTGGATTAACCACTTCACACCATTTAGAATTAATTTCTTTAATCTCATCTATTCTACAATCAATTACAGGTCCGTGTCCTGTACAAATCATGTCAATGTCTAAATCTTTAATTCTGCTTAATGCTTTTACCATAAATGGTTTAAATGGTCCAATAATATTATCAAAATAATATTTATTAGCTCTCATATAACCTTCATTGTCTGTAACCTTACTTAATAAAATTCCATCGAAACTATAATGCGCCCCAAAAGAATCACAAGTAATCAAAGTTTTATCTTCTTCTATGTATGTGTACATTGTATCAGGCCAATGTAAATTAGGAAGACACATGAAACGTAAAGTTTTATTTCCTAAATCTAAAGTATCATTTTCCTTTACTGCTATACTATAAAAATCATGATTTACAATATTCTTCAAAAATCCTATAGCAACTGCAGTCCCAACAATTTTAATGTTAGGATTCATGTCAATAAGTTTTTCTATACTTCCTGCATGATCTGGCTCTGTATGGTTTACTACAATATAATCAATTTCACTTATATCGATAAGTTCACTCAATTTGTCTAAATATTCATCAAAAAATTTAGCTTTTGCTGTTTCAAATAATACTGTTTTTTCACTTGTTTTAAGTAAATAAGAATTATACGAAGTCCCAAATTCTGTTTCCATAACAATATCAAATACTTTTAAATTAGGATCTAATACTCCAGTCCAATACAAATTCTTTTTCAATTCCAATGCATTCATATAATAATTCTCCTTTTCATATATTCATATAGATATCCAACTCTTACGTTATACTTGTATATTAAGTTAATACTAAAGTATTCTTCTTGCTGCATAAAAATCATATACTGGCCCTACTTTAATTACATCACCTGTTTGTGGTGCATGAATCATTTGACCATTTCCAACATATATACCAACATGACCTGCATGAGGAAATACTAAATCTCCTGGCTTAAGTTGATCTTGACTAACTGGCTGTCCAACATTTATTTGTGTATATGTTGTTCTTGATATATCTATTCCTGCTGCATGTTTATACACATATGATGTAAACCCTGAGCAATCAAAAGTTTCTGAACCTGTTGCACCCCATACATATGGTTTCCCTAGTTGTGCATATGCTTCATTTAGAACTGCTTGAGCATTTCCTGCTGATGGCGCATCTACTGATGAATTTGATTTTTTGCTGCTTGATTTTGTATTCGCTGTTGCTGCTTGTGCTTCTTTTTCACTGTTTGCAGCTTCTTTTTCCTCAGCTACTTTCTTTTGATTTGCTACTGATTTCGCTTTTTCTATTTTGTCATTAATTTCTTTAGTAACAATTGGACTTTTAATTTGATTATTTCTAATATTTATTAATTGATTAATTGCCCCTTCAATTTCTGCACATGAACTATTAGCATTATCTATAACATCAAATTGAGTCTTTACAGCGTCTCTTTCCAATTGTGATAAATATTCTGCATCGAATTTACTTTTTTCTACTTTAGCTTCATTTGCTAAAGCTTCTTGTTCTTTCTTCTTTCCAGCTAATTCACTTAAAGTATCTTTTACTTCTTTATTTAATTTATTTATTTCATCCTTTTTATCACTTAAAGACTTTATTTTACTATTTAATTCTGCTTTCTTACTGTCAATCTTTTCTATAGATTCTTTATCTTTTCCTACAATTTTACTCACTGCTTGTACTCTAGAAAAAAGTTCACTTGTTGATTCCGCTTCAATTACAAAATTTATATAATTAAATTCCAAATCTCCAGATGAATACATTCCTTTAACTCTTTGACCTAAAGCCAAATCTAAATCATTAATTTCTTTTTTACATTGCACAATGTCTTTTTTCGTATTTTCAGTAATCTTATTAATATTTTCTATTTCCTTCTTATTCTTGTCTACAGTGAATTGTAATGGCTCCATTTGAGTATTTAAATCATAAATTTTATTTTCAATATCTCTTATTTTATTTTCAATTTCTGCATACTTCTGTCTTGACTCACTTAATTGTTGATTACTAGGCGTTGCAAATGCAGGCATTGAAATGCCTATCGTTATAAAAATTGATAACATAGTAGCTAAAACTTTATTTTTCATATATTGTCGGTTTTTAAACCTATTCCCCCTTTATGTACCCTGTTATTACATAATTATAGCACTTTTAGCAGCCACCAACAATTAGTATATATGTAAATACTCTATTATTTCGATTCTATCTCTATATCCCAACTGGGTTAATTCACTGTCTATGATAAATTGAATATTCCAAGGTTCACTTTCACATTGAATAGTTTAAAACACCTTTCAACAATAATATTGTTCCACTTATTATAAGTAAAGCAATAACTGATTTTTTCACAGTCTCTTCTTTCATATTTGAGTCAACCTTAACGCCTATCATCATCCCTAAAATAACTGCTGGTGAAAGAAACAGCGTTAACATAAATATTTCTTTGTTTAATATACCCGTAAACAAGTATAAAAAGAATCTAAATATATTATCTACCAAGAAAACACAACAGATATTTCCACGAAATTCATTTTTATTATTAGTTGTTCTACTAATGTATGCAACTAAAAGAGCACCAATTCCATAAAGTCCTGCTAAAACACCTGAAATTATGCCTATAATTATGAGGAAAATAGGGTTATTTTTCTTTGTTTCATTTTTAGTAAGCTTTCTTGTCAACATTTCTAATGCCATCCCAACAACTACTATTCCTAATATTGATTTTAATATCCTATCATTACCAACCTTTAGTAAAAATGTACCAGGGATAATACCAGCTAGCAACATAATAGATAAAGGAATAACAACTTTAAGAGAAATATTTTTTCGTTCTCTCCAAGCTATATAAGTATTTGTTGGAATACTAAAAATAAGATCTACAGGAGTAGTTAATCTATTTGATACTACAAATGAAAATAATGAATCCATAACAAGTGTATTGCCAAATCCAGTTATACCTTTTATAAAATATGCTAACAAAGTAGAAATAAAAAGAAATATATTTTGCATTCTTTACCTCCTAATTTAAACTAAAAATAATTCCACAATATTAAAATTACCAACTGTAGTAAAATGTATATTTACTTTATACAAAACTATAATTGGTAACTTTTTTTAATTTTAACTTATAAATTTACGAATTCTAATTAGCATTAGAAATCATAAAAGTGTATTCTAAATCCTTACTAGAATCTATGCAGAATTCAGGTAATACTGGTGCTCCCCAGCTATCATCTCCGCCAATGCCCATTTGTTTACCTATAATATTAATATTTGTAAAGTTAACAGGTGGTAAGTCCTCTTGATGAAGAGCATTTTCAAGTTCCATATTATTGTATGGTAAAACACTAAATTCGAATGGTGATTTCTCATAAGCAAACTTAAGTCCATCTCCATTTTCATTTTGAACAGTTACCCATCTAGTACCAGTTCTATTACCACATTCTTGTGGAACTAAATATTTAGACAAATTATCTATTGGTGTACTTTTATAAACACCTAAACTAGCGCCTTCACATCGGTCAATATAATTTTCATCTGGTCCCATTCCATACCACTTAAAGGAATTAAATTCTGCTAACAGCCTGAAATTCATGCCTAGTACTGGTAATTCTGCTAATCCTTCTACGCCTTTATATAAGACATTAACTTTAATTACTCCATTTTCAGTAATTTCATAAGTTACCTTAACATTAGTAAATGGAATTGTTGGTAATTCATAAGTATAGCATAATGTAATTTTATCTTCATGCTCTTCCATTGAAAAATCTACATATTTTTGGCACATTGTAGCACTAAGCCACTGAGCACATCTAAACTCATGTTTATTTCCTCTATCATTATCAGTAGTTGCTCTCCAATAGAATGTCTTAGGAGTTCTTGTAATAAACTCTTTTTCATTATATCTTAAAGAAACAATTCCCCCTTCTTGTTTAGAGAAAATCACTTTAAAATCTTTTCCATGAACTCCTATGTTTATATCACCATGAACAGCTTTTATCTTACCATTAGAAGTATTTTTATTATCCTTTATCTTTGAATTATTGCTCGTATCTTCTTTTATCTTAAAAACTTTTTGTCCAAAAGCTACTTCATGACCTTTATTTGCCCAAGCAGTATCTTCTGATAATCTTAATGAAACAGTAAATACAAGTTCTTCACAGCAATTATAATCTCCAACTGATAATTTCACATACTTTTCTTCTCCTGCCTCTACAGATACTTTTATTTTTCCATCTTGCAATAGCTTTCCTTCTTTTTCAACTTTGTAATATAAATCATAAACTTCCGTATTCACAAAAAGATTTTGATTTTTAATATTAACGCCATTTTCATCTGGAACCAATTTTATATTTTGGTATAAATATTTCACTTCCATAGCTTTAGGTGATGGAATTCTATTTGCATAAACTATACCATTTCCTGAGAAGTTATAATCAGATGGACGATCAGTGAAATCTCCTCCATAAGATAAAACTTCTTTTCCATTTGGTGTTTTTCTATAAAGGGCTTGATCGCTGTAATCCCAAATAAATCCACCTTGGTACATTGGATATTTATCCTCAAGTTCTGTGTATTTCATCATTCCACCACAAGAATTGCCCATAGTATGCATATATTCACAACTAATATAAGGCTTATTTGGATCATTACTAAGATATTCTTCTATATCTGCTTGTTTAGCATACATTCTGCTTTCCATATCGCTTGTTCTTTCATATTCTCTATTCCAAAATACACCTTCATAATGAACCAAACGAGAAGGATCTGTCTTTCTAAAATACTCTGACATTTGGAATATATCTTCCCCGGCATAAGACTCATTACCACATGACCAAATAAGAACAGATGGATGATTTTTATCACGTTCTAACATTGAAGATGCACGATCTAAAACCACTGCTTGCCACTCTTGTAAACTTCCTGGCACATTCCATGATGGTTCGCATTGCCCCATCTTTTGCCAAGAACCATGACTTTCTAAATTTGTTTCATCTATTAAATAAATACCATACTCATCACAAATTCTATACCACAAACTTTGATTTGGATAATGTGAAGTTCTAACAGCATTAATATTATGTTGTTTTATAAATTTAATATCCCAAAGCATGTCTTCCTTTGTAATAGAACGTCCACGTTTTGCATTAAATTCATGACGATTAACACCCTTAAATACTATTCGTTTTCCATTAAGGCACATGATTTTATCTTTCATTTCAAAATGTCTAAAACCAATTTTTTGTGGAACTACTTCAATTAAAGTATTGTCTTCCTTGCGTACCAAAACATAAAGAGTATATAAATTTGGTTCTTCAGCACTCCATAATTTTACATCATTAACATCAAGAGATAATGTTAACTCTTTAGTAAATTCAACATTATTTTCACTTCCATCTGTTAAGTATGTTTCTGCAACTTTATTTCCCTCTGCATCTTCTAGATATGCTTCTATTTTAGTATCTGCATTTCCTGTCATTTTAAGCTGTGCATTAAGTTGTGCATTTTTAAAGTCTTCACTTAAATCTGTTCTCACAAAAATATCATTTACATGAATTTCAGGAATTGCATATAAATAAACATCTCTAAATATTCCTGAAAATCTCCAAAAATCTTGATCTTCAATCCAACTTGCACTACTTCTTTTATAAACCTCTACTGCAAGTTTGTTTTCTCCTTCTTTTAAATACTCTGTAATATCAAATTCTGATGGTGTAAAAGTATCTTCACTATAACCTACAAATTCTCCATTAACCCATAAATAAAATGCTGTTTCAACACCTTGGAATGAAAGAAATGTTCGCTTATTTTTTAATTCTTCTTTTACATCAAAAAATGTTACATAGCTTCCCACTGGATTATAAGTTTTTGAAATATGAGGAGGTCTTAATTCATCATGCCCTTCCCAAGGATACATTGTATTAATATATTGACATTTATCATATCCTTGCAATTGAATATGCCCTGGAACTTCGATATAATCAAAGCCACTTACATCAAAATCTTCCTTATAAAAATCTTTAAGTCTTAAAGATTGATTTTCGCTATATGAAAATCTCCACTTTCCATTTAAATTTTGTTTAAGAGGCATTTCGTCTTCTAATTTAACATGCTCTATTTCTTCATAAAACCAATGATCTGAATGTGCATCTATTCTATTTACTCTAAAAACTTCCGGATTTTCTAACCAATCTAGTGTTGGTTTAATATTTTTCATTTTATTACCTCACTTTCTTATTTTCACAGAATTGTCTTTTATAAAATTATTAGCTCTATTAAAAATAAAAGAGTGAAACTCTAAAAGTTTATGTAATCTATTACACGCAGTATTAAAATTGCTCTTAATTTTTTAATATATTTTAATCAACTTATAATTATATTATATTAAAACTTTACTAAAAAATCAATAATTTTTAGTAAAGTTTAGTAAAATAACTTTCTCATTGATTGAAAACATTTTGTTTATAAGATATAATTAACTAATATAAATTTTATTATGAGAATTTAGAATTGAGGTGCTAATTATTGAGTGAATATTGTAAAATCTTCATTTCAACTAAACCATCACTTCTTGCTACTTCTAAAATATCTTTAGGAAATGCTTTTGTATTTTGCCTAAATAAGATTGTGGTATTTTTTTATCTTATCTATAAAATTTTTATATATAAAAACTAAATAATTTATTAGGTAATTTTTTGATATAATAAAAAAGTTTACTAAAATTCCATGCTTTTTAGTAAACTTTCATATTATATCAAATATCTTGGTTGCACTTAATAAGTTCCTAATTGTGCTTCGCACTCTTTTTATAAGTGCGCGCTTTTTTCATCTGTGTATATTTTTCTACAGCTCTCTCTTATTTTAAATTCAGTTGGTATTATTACCTTTTTATTATATTCTCTGCTTACATTCATATTTTCAATTAATAAATCAACAGCTGCACTTCCTAAATACTCACTTGGTATCCTTATAGTTGTTAATGATGGAATCATATATTGGGCACTAGGTTGATCATTAAATCCAACAATACTTATATCCTTTGGTATACTTAATCCAGCCTCCGAGATTGCCTTATATGCTCCAACTGCCATGGTATCATTCCCAATAAAAAATGCTGTTATCTTATTATTGGATTTTAATGCTTCTATTGTAAGATCGTATCCCGATTTAAACGAAAATCTTTCCCCTAGATATATGTAGTCAGGATTATATATACCTTTTATCTCCATAAACTCCCTATACTTAATATCTCTTTCATCAATATACACATTTTCATCAGATAAATCTTCTAGGTTCTTGCCTCCAATAAAACCTATTTTTCTATGACCAAGCTCATATAAATAGTTTAATATTTTGGTTGTAGATTTACCTAAGTCCGACAATACAGAATCAAATCTATTTTCATCAGGTGAAAAATCTACAAATACTATATTTTCATTTGCACTTGCTAATTTTTCTATAGTGCTAGACGTAAATCTTCCAATTGCAATTATTCCATTGACATTTTTAATATCATTAATATCACTATCTTCACTCAATTTTACTAAATTAAAGTTATTTTCATTACACTTTTTTTCAGCGGCCAATCTTATTGATAAGTAATATGGATCTCCTAGCTCTTCCTCGTAATTATACCAATAAACAATCCCTATATTTTGAGATCTTTTGTTTTTAGATTTTTTAGTTTTTGATGATACATATTCAAGTTCATCTGCAATTTTTAGTATTTTTTCTCTTGTAATATCACTAACATTTAAGGTTTCATCAAAATTTAGAACTCTAGAAACTGTGGATATAGAAACTTCTGCAAGAGATGCTATTTCTTTTATAGTAGCCAACTGAATTTCCTCCTTATTAATAATTTAAAATAAATAGTCAGCATGCTATTATAGCTGACCACTTATTTCAAATACTTTACACAAAATAATTATTATGTATTAAGTGTATATCACAAGTAAAATCAAGTCAATTTTTTACTAAAATTAAATTTAAGCATAATAAAAGGACCATCTATTACTACCGAT
>Ga0302173_10001808_pt1 | contig 10540 bp, 6 predicted proteins | sample I_Fen_N3_1_FD_198785 | JGI IMG/M metagenome (GOLD analysis project Ga0302173, IMG submission 198785) | Peat permafrost microbial communities from Stordalen Mire near Abisko, Sweden - I_Fen_N3_1 | ecosystem: Environmental > Terrestrial > Soil > Wetlands > Permafrost | place: Sweden: Abisko... | reverse complement strand
TGCAAAACTTGCGGTAAACAAAGTAAAACCTCTTGTAGAAAAAGGAATCATTAGTAAATATGATTTAGAATCTGCACAATATACTTACGAATCAGCGTTAGCGACACTTGCTCAGGCAAATGCAGCTTTAGTAAATGCTAAAGTAAATTTAGGATACACTACGGTAACAAGTCCGGTAAATGGAGTTGTAGGTTCAATTCCGTTTCGTTTAGGAAGTTTAGTGAGTTCTAATACTACAGAACCGTTAACAACCGTATCAAGCATAGGAAATGTATATGCTTATTTTGCAGTGAATGAAAAAATGTTTTTAAAGTTTACTGAAAAATCAGGTTCAGGATCTTCGATCGCTCAGAAAATTAAACAAATGCCAGCAGTATCATTACTTCTTTCAGATGGTTCTACTTACAGTGAAAAAGGAAATATAGAAACTGTAAACGGATTAATCAATACAGAAACTGGTTCAGTAAATGTTAGAGCTCGTTTTCCAAATCCAAAAGGGATTATCAGAAGCGGAAGCAGTGCAACAGTTAGAATTCCAAATGAAGTTAAAGACGTAATTATTGTACCTCAGAGCGCAACATTCGAGCTTCAGGATAAAATTTTCGCAGTAACCGTTGGGAAAGATGGCAAAACAAAAAATGTCAATATTACCGTACTTGAGAATACTGCAGGAAATTATTATGTTGTAACAAGTGGTTTAAAACCAGGCGATCAAATTGTATTAGAAGGAGTAGCTTCATTAAAAGATGGAAGCGAGATTAAACCTCAGAATCAAAATGCCGAAACTGTTTACGCAGACTTAAAATAAGAAAAAAATGTTTAAAAAATTCATACAAAGACCTGTACTTTCGACAGTAATATCTGTTATTATTGTCATCTTAGGTGTTTTAGGCTTGGTTGAACTGCCTATTTCTCAATATCCAGATATTGCACCACCAACAGTAAACGTTTCAGCAAGTTATACAGGAGCCAATGCAGATGTAGTATTAAAAAGTATTGTAATTCCGCTTGAAGAACAAATTAATGGTGTAGAGAACATGACATACATGACCTCTACAGCAACAAATGATGGTAATGCTTCTATAAAAATCTTCTTTAAAGTAGGAACAAATCCTGACTTAGCAGCGGTAAACGTTCAGAACAGAGTTTCCAGAGCAACTAGTTTATTACCGGTAGAGGTAACTCAGGCTGGTGTAACAGTAACAAAGAGTCAGAGTAGTAACTTGTTGATTTTCTCTTTATACAGTGATGGTAATGCCTATAGCCAGACTTTCCTTCAAAATTATGCTAAGATCAACCTTGTACCGCAAATTCAGCGTGTAGTTGGAGTAGGAGATGTAACGGTTTTTGGAGCAAACGATTACTCGATGAGAATCTGGTTAAGACCAGATGTAATGCAACAATACAAATTGATTCCAAGTGATATTTCGGCTGCATTGGCAGAACAAAATATCGAAGCAGCGCCAGGTAAATTTGGTGAGAACGGAAATCAGGCTTTTCAATACGTAATTAAATATAAAGGACGTTTAACAAGTGCCAAAGAATTTGGAGATATTATCATTAAATCTGTTGGGAACGGACAATTGTTACGATTAAAAGATGTTGCCAAGGTAGAACTAGGATCACTTAGTTATGCTTCAACAACCAAAACAAATGGTATCGAATCTACGGCTATGGCGATTAGCCAGACTCCGGGTTCTAATGCACGTGATGTAATCATCAACTAAAAAAAGCTTATTGAAGAAGCAGCAAAGACTTTCCCTAAAGGAGTAAAATATACAATTCTTGTTGACGTTAACGAAAACTTGGACGCTTCTATCTCAAAAGTGATTCATACTTTGATCGAAGCTTTTATATTAGTTTTCATCGTAGTATTTATTTTTCTTCAGGATTTTAGATCAACCTTAATTCCGGCTATTGCAGTTCCGGTAGCTATTGTAGGAACATTTTTCTTCCTGAATTTATTTGGGTTTACGATTAACTTATTAACGCTTTTTGCAATGGTTCTTGCCATTGGTATTGTGGTCGATGATGCCATTGTAGTCGTCGAGGCCGTGCATGCCAAACTAGATCATGGTTATAAATCGTCTAAGAAAGCTACGATTGATGCGATGGACGAAATTTCGGGAGCGATTATTTCGATCACACTTGTAATGGCCGCGGTATTTATTCCTGTAACTTTTATTACGGGTTCTACAGGAGTTTTCTACAAACAATTTGGTATTACATTGGCGGTTGCGATTATTCTTTCGGCAATAAACGCCTTGACTTTAAGTCCTGCATTGTGTGCTTTACTTTTAAAACCACATGCAGACGATCATAAACATAAAAGCTATTTACAAAGATTTTATACTTCGTTTAACGTTGCATTTGATAATGTTACGGGCAGATACAAACGTTCTGTTCAGTTTCTTTCAGTAAAAAAATGGATTGTATTGGGCTCAATTGTGGTTGCCGGTGCAGCGTTATTTTATATGATGAAAACTACGCCATCAGCTTTCGTTCCTGCAGAGGATCAAGGTACCGTTTTTGCCAATATTAGTTTACCGCCATCGGCTTCTATGGAGCGTTCTGATGTAATTGCTAAGAAAGTAGACAGTATTGCCAAAACAATTCCGGGAGTTAAAAATACACTTCGTATCGTAGGACAAAACTTTACCGCTGGAGCAGGTAGTGCTTACAGTATGGTTATTATAAAATTAGAAACTTGGGAAAAACGTGACTTAAGCGTTAATGATGTAATTGGTCAGCTTTTTGCCAAAACTAGCGGAATTCGTGAAGCTAATATTTTCTTTATTTCTCCACCTACAATTCAAGGATTTGGACAAAGTGGTGGATTCGAATTCCAATTGCAGGATAAAGGAGGACATACTACAGCAGAATTCTTTAAAGTGAATACGGACTTTTTAGAAAAATTGTCTAAACGTCCGGAAATACAATATGCAACTACACCTTTTAACCCAGGATTTCCACAATATATGATGGATATAAATCTGGCAAAAGCAAAAGACGCTGGAGTTCCGGTAAATACGATTTTGTCGACAATGCAAGGTTATTATGGTGGATTGTATGCTTCTAATTTTAATAAATTTGGAAAACAATACCGTGTAATGATTCAGGCTTCACCAGAGTTTAGAACAAATACAGAAGGACTGAATAAGATTTTTGTGAGAAACAGTTCTGGAACAATGGCGCCAATTACAGAGTTTGTAAAAATGACCAGAGTTTTTGGACCGGAATCGATTTCAAGATTTAACCTTTTCTCTTCTATTGCAATAACAGGTGCTCCAAACCCTGGATATAGTTCGGGAGATGCGATTAAAGCAATTCAGGAAGTTGCCGCACAAGAATTACCTGCAGGTTACGGTTATGAGTTCTCTGGTTTAACGCGTGAGGAATTAGCATCAGGAAGTGAAACTATTTTCATCTTTATATTATGTCTGGTATTCGTTTACTTCTTGTTAAGTGCACAATACGAGAGTTATATTTTACCATTTGCCGTTTTATTCTCCATTCCGTTTGGATTAGCCGGAGCATATTTGTTCTCGATCATATTCAAACTAAACAGTAATATTTATTTACAGATTTCCTTAATCATGTTGATTGGATTGCTGGCGAAGAACGGTATTTTGATTGTCGAATTTGCGCTGGACAGAAGGCGTAAAGGAATGCCGGTTGTACAAGCAGCAGTCGAAGGAGCCGTTGCCCGTTTAAGACCAATCTTAATGACCTCTTTTGCCTTTATTTTAGGACTTGTTCCTTTAATGTTTGCTTCTGGAGCAGGAGCCGTTGGAAATAAATCTATTGGAACAGGAGCTGTTGGAGGTATGTTAATAGGAACCATTTTAGGAGTATTTGTTATTCCTGTATTGTTCATTATTTTTCAAACGCTACAAGAAAGAGTAAGTGGTCCGCCTAAAGAAAATTATGATGACGAAGGAGACGATGAAGACGAAACACTTGCAATAGAAGCTCATAAAGAGTAATAATTTAATTAAGAAAAAATGACTCATAGTTCAAATAAATATATTCTTATTGTAATCACAGCCGCACTTTTAAGTGCGTGCTCGATTACTAAGAAATACGAGCGTCCATCGACAATTGCGACGGATAAGTTGTATCGAGATCAGGCTTCTGCCGATTCGACAACGATTGCCAATATGCCTTGGCAAACTGTTTTTAAAGATCAAAAACTAAATGCCTTAATTCAAAAAGGATTAGATCAGAATTTGAATTTAAAAAATGCGATCGAAAACATCGTGCAGGCGCGTGCCACTTTACGTCAAACCAAGTTGGCTTATTATCCAACTTTAAATGTAGATGCTAATGCAACACGTAATAAGCAATCTGTAGCGGCATTAAACTTTCCACCGGGAATTAATATTAATACCTTGACTACAACTTATAAGTTGGGTTTAAGTACCTCTTGGGAAGCTGATATTTGGGGAAAACTAAGCAGTTCTAAAAGAGCAGCTTTGGCAACTTACCTTTCTACAGATGCTGCAAAACAAGCCGTACAAACACAATTAATATCAGACATTGCCAATAATTATTTTTTATTGATATCGTACGATAAACAATTAGAAATTACAAAAGCAACATTAGCAAGCCGTATTAAAAATGTTGAAGTTATTAAAGCCCTAAAAGAAGGAGCAATTGTAACCGGTGCTGCAGTAGTACAAAGTGAAGCAAACCAACATGCAGCCGAGGTTTTGATTCCAGATTTAAAAAGGAATATTCGTGAGACTGAAAATGCTATTAATATTTTACTAGGACAAGCTTCTGGTCCAATCGAAAGAGGAGTTTTAGGAGATCAAATTATACCTGAAAAAATTGCTATAGGTTTACCGGCTCAATTGTTAGAAAATCGTCCAGATGTTCGTCAGGCCGAGTTTAATTTCAGAACAGCTTTTGAAACTACAAACATGGCTAAAACCTATTTTTATCCAAGTTTAACACTTACAGCAAGTGGCGGATTATCGACTTTGCAATTAGAGAATTTCTTTAATAATTCTATTTTCTATTCTATCATTGGAGGATTAACACAACCAATTTTTAATCAGGGAATAAACAAAGCAAGATTAACAAACGCACAATCAAAACAAGTTCAGGCCTACAATAATTTCCAACAAAGTCTTTTAGTAGCAGGTCAGGAAGTTTCGAATGCTTTATATGCATACGAAATGGCTGTTGACAAAGAAGATTCACGAGAAAAGCAAATTGAAGCACTAGAAAAAGCAGTCGATTTTACACAACAGCTTTTAGAATATAGTTCTGCAACCAATTATACAGATGTATTAACTTCAGAACAAAACCTTTTAGCAGCACAATTAAGTGGTGTTAACGATAATTTACAAAAATTACAAGCAGTAGTCGATTTGTATCGTGCTCTGGGTGGTGGATGGAAATAGATATTAAATCTACGGTAAATTAAAATTGTTAAAAAAGAAAAGCGCCTCAAATATTTGAGGCGCTTTTTTTATTAAAAAATAGTATTTTATAAGAAAATATTTATATATTTGCAATATACTTGTTCAGTGAAAACTGGGCCTTAAACCTCGGAAGCTATTAGTAGCTTTCGGGGTTTTTTATTTTAAAATAATATTTTTCTTACATTTAAGAATATTTTGCTATATTCACAACTAAATTACGTACTATTTTATTTACTTAAATACCACTTTTCTAATCGATTAAGGTTATAAAAATTATGTACCACTTAATACATAATCAATACCTATATATATGAGTTTTTTAGCAAAGTTAGAATTAGACAATGAAACGTTCAATGTTTTAGAATTTGACGTCACTTTTACTCAAAGTATCGACAATAACGGAAAGCCATCTAATAAAACAAAAGGCGGACAAATTAGGCTAATAGTCGAAAGTACACAAACAGATTTGTTTTCGGATTGGATGGTTTCAAATACCAGTGTAAAAGATGGAAAAGTTAAGTTTTTTAGAAGAGATGCCATGAGCACCATGAAGAATGTGGTTTTTAAGAATGGATATTGTATTTCCTATCACGAGAGTTTTCGCAGTGAAGGAGCAGTTCCAATGCGAACAGAGATTACAATTACCTCCAACGAAATGAAAATAGGGAACACCTTATTTGAAAACAATTGGAAAAATTCTTAAAAATAAAAACATCTAAAAAATGGCTTTACAAACAATAACCACAATAAAAATTGGCGAAACGATTATTAATAATTTCAGCAATTTACAAATAGTCCAAAAAATACACGATCATCATACATTTTCGATAGAAGTACGACAAGATTTGCTCGTAAGCGAGTTCGAAAGTGCAATGCCGGTTTCTCAACGTTATTTTGGCGAAAAAATAAGCATTGATATTAAGCCATTACCCGGGCTTGATGACCTAATGATAATAAACAATCCTAATGATTATATCCTGCAGTTTAGCGGAATTGTAACGAACATAAAGTTAACAAAATCGCGTGTAAATGAGATAGAAGAAACCATATTGATTCAAGGATTTAGCAGGTCTATAATTTTAGATAACGGTGCGCAAACAAACTCTTTTACTCAAATGACTATAGCAGATATAGCAAGTAAAATTAAAACAGGATATGATATTGATTTGGATATTCAGCCTTTTTTTAAAGAAAAATTAGCATACACCGTTCAGTATAACGAAAGCGATTTTGAATTTCTAAACCGTTTGTCTAGACGTCACGGACAATGGTTTTTTGATAATGGATACAAGATGGTTCTTGGGTATGGAGGTAGCAATATTGTACCAAAATTAGCTTACGGAATCAACATGCATAATTTTTATTATGATATGAAATTAGTTCCATCCTTGTTTAAAGTTCTTGAAAATGACAATAGATCTGGAGAATCCTTTTCAGATAACCCTTTGGAATATAGAAACGAAACCGACGGTGCACATCAAAATTATATCAACAAGTCCAATCAGGTTTTTAATAAAGAAACCATCATACAAATCAATCACAATGCAGTTGGTGGTCACGGAAAAAGTAGCCTTGAAGAGTATTCAAAAAATAAAATTCGCGCCTCGATGAGCAAAATGATGGAGATAACCGCTTCGAGTGAAGTTCCGGGTATTACAGTAGGAGGTAATGTTAGAATTACAGGAGTCGACAAATGGCTTGAAAGTTCGTATAACGTCACCCAAATTACACATACTTGCGATGACGGCGGTGGTTACGAAAACCATTTTACTGCTGTAAATATTAGCGGTGCAGTATTTTCACCAGAAACAAATCCAGATTTAGTGCCGTATTGCAAAAGCCAAACCGCAGTTGTAACCGCAAACGCAGACCCAGACGGACTAAGTGGCGTAAAAGTACAAATGCCTTGGCAAGAAGCCAAAGGCGAAACAACACCTTATATACCTTTAGTGCAAAAATACGGAGGCGATGCCAGAGGCGCCCATATAATTCCTGAAATAGGCGACACCGTTTTTGTAGACTTTCAGGGCGACAATGCTGAGTTGCCTATTGTAATAGGAACTTTGACCAGCAGGAAAGAAAAAAGCGGTTACAGTACACCAAATAATGATTTAAAAGTCCTTAGAACACGTTCTGGAATCATAATTATTTTGAACGATGCCGATGGAAGTGTTTTAATCGAAGATCCAAGCGGAAACAAATACTTTATGGATGGAAAAGAAAGTATAAAGGTTTTTGCTCCAAAAACTATAGAGCTTGAAGCAGGAGAAGATATTATTATGAAAGCAGGAAGAGATATAGAGACGGAAGCAGGAAGAGATATAAAACAAGATGCTGATCGAGATATTACTATTAATGCACAAGGAAATATCTATGAAAGCGGAGATAATAAGACAGAAAGTATAACCGAAAATTATCTCAGAAGTTCTGGTGAATCTACACAGTTTGCTGAAGAAGTAAAAATTTTTAGTACAAAGGAAAATATGCTTTTAGAAAGTTCTCAAAAAACAGTAGAAATAAATAGCGCCGAAAACTCAAATATATTTTAATACAAAATTATGGCAATTCTTAAAACAGCAAAGAATTTAAAAATAAAAATTAGGGAAAACTACATCTGTTTTGCTAAAACAATTAACGAAGAAAGCGATAAGGTTGAGATTGTTGCCACAAAAAGAAATCTGAATTTGGCATCAAATAGAAAAATATACATAAGAGGTAATAAATCATAAACATATGTCGAATATAATATTTGGAGAACCACGATTTGTGCCTCCTAAAGAAGATGATAAAGAAAGAAATGATGTTTATATGGGAGTATTTTTTGATGGTACCTCCAACAATCGCGAGAACATCGAGGGCAGGCGAAAAGACCCCACCTTAAAAGATACCTATGCATCAAATAGAGATGGTTCTAATGCCAGTTATGGTAATGATAATACAAATGTAGATAGATTAGAAAAAGCTTATTTAAACGAAAAAAAAACGCATTATTACTCTGTTTACGTTGAAGGTATTGGAACTAAAAACCCAAAAAAAAATGATGATGGAACACTCGATTATTACGGCGATTTTACTCGTGGTCAAGGTTACGGTACGGGAGAAACCGGACTTTTTAAAAAGGTAGAAAAAGGATGCTCTGATGTTGTAAATAAATTAATAAATGAAAAGGAAAAAAATATAAAAACATTGTATTTAGATGTTTTTGGTTTTAGCCGTGGTGCCGCGGCAGCCCGAATTTTTGTAAACGAAGTAAATAAAAAGAAAATTTATAAGGATGATAAAAGTTACTCTTTTGGAAAGTTAGGGAAAGCCTTTAAAGAATTAGATTATAATACAAAGTCGCTTCGCATCAAAGTCCGCTTTCTGGGTATTTATGATACTGTTTCATCCTATGGCAGTAATGTTTTTGATGATATTGATAACGATAAGGTTCCATTAAAAATACCAAATGTTGGTTTTACAGTGCATTTAACTGCCGAGGACGAATATCGTGAGAATTTCCCGCTTACCAATATAGCTAGTGCGGGCGCAAATAGTATAGAGTTGACTTTGCCGGGATGCCATTCGGATATTGGTGGCGGATATAAAAACAATGAAACCGAAGTAGTGTCTATTACAGAGCATGCTCTAATGATTGAGGGAGAAAAGAAGTATCTATTAGAACAGGGTTGGTTTAAGTCGGTACAGTTAGAAGAATTGCCTAGTTTGTTACCTTATTATTTAAAAGGTACTCGAAAACTTAATAACGAATACAGCTTTGTAATACTTCATTTAATGGCGGAATTTGGAAAAAGAAAATATAAGATTCCTTGGAGATATAAAATTTTGAATAAAGATTATCTAATTCCAAAAAAGCTGGACAATGTTAAAATACGAATTTATGCTTATGCTTTTGAGAATAAGCATAAATTAAAATATTACACAAAAAGTGAGATTGAGGCACACCGAAAAAAAGTATGGGAAAATAATCAGGAAATAGATGCCTTCAATACTTTGGTGGGCGAACATTTAATGCTGGCTGATTTACGAAACAATTATCTGCATCATTCTGCCAATATGGACGGTGTTGGTATGGAACCTCAAAAGGATAAATTAGGCTATATCAATAGAGAAAGAACCATAATATCCGGATAATTATGAAAAAAATAATTCAATGTATTGTACTTATTAGTTTGTGCAATTCTACATTAATCTCTTGTCAAAATACTATGAAAGAAAAAAAATACAATTGGTCATCAGCAGTTTGCACACCAAAAAATTACCCTGCCGAAATTTTTTCAGGTCATCTAATAGTAGGCGACAAGCCCAAAAGCGGTTATGTTTATATGCCTTTTGATCGAATAATAAATAGTGAAGATTTAGGTGATAACGATGGTTCTTCATCTGGAGAAGCAACCGGAATACCACCAAAAATACTAGATATTACCTGGTTATCTTATACTGAAAATAAAAGTTATTCGGGAATTTTTAAGCTCGATCATGAGAAAATAGAATCTTTGATGATAAACGGTAGTGAAAGACCTGTTTGGGATGAAGAACTAAAAAAAATAAGAATAGCGAAAGATTATAATTTTGTACTTAATGCCGGTTTGTTTCCTGGTGGCATCGTTGTTTTATATGTTTTTAGTCCTTCAAATATGACCATTGTAGGGCAATATCAAGCACATATTGACGATAATGTCGATTGGGAAATGGCACATCCATCAATGAAAGATAAGGAGGGGATTACAGAATACGTAAATTATATGAATGAAGATCTACCACAAGAAATAAAAGATCAGATTAAACAAGGAACATTACCGTTTAAATATTGGGAAACTCTTTTCAAAAAATATCATATTACACCCACTGTTAAAGAAGAAGACAAAGTTGAAACGATTGAAATTAGTTACATCAATGGTGAGTTTGAATCTATCTTTTTGAGTTTAAACGGAAATATTATGCCAATAAAAGAACGTGCAGTTCCTAGAAAAATAAATATTGTATGGCATGATATAAACGACAGGCGTATGGAAAGTGATATTTTCTTTGATGAAAAGAAATCGAAAGCCATTTTTGAAAATATCAAAACAGGTGAAGGAATCAATTTTGTGATAGAAATAGATCGA
>Ga0302173_10001802_pt1 | contig 10556 bp, 7 predicted proteins | sample I_Fen_N3_1_FD_198785 | JGI IMG/M metagenome (GOLD analysis project Ga0302173, IMG submission 198785) | Peat permafrost microbial communities from Stordalen Mire near Abisko, Sweden - I_Fen_N3_1 | ecosystem: Environmental > Terrestrial > Soil > Wetlands > Permafrost | place: Sweden: Abisko... | reverse complement strand
ACCGGAATCAAGACCAATAAAATTTCTTCAATAGCATATGCAACCGATGAAACAGCATCGCTTGCCAAAATAGGTAGTCCCCAAAGTCTTGATAATTTTTCTCCAGCAATTTCATTGCTTTTTAAGGGTTTTCCCAAAATAACATTCTTAATATTCACTTCTTATTCCTCCGGAAATGTGTTGTTTACATTTATATTTTATAACGTCTTAGTATATTTATTTTTGAATATATTGTCAACAAATTTTTTTTAAGTTTATTATATTTTTTTTATCTATATATTTAGCAATATTATACTCAATAATTTCCATGTTTATTTACAAAATTAATAAACATGGCCGATTATTCAGAATTAGTATCTATTATCAAAAATTCTTGACGTTTTTTTCTCACTTCTTGGAAGTTCGCCAATGGAAACTGCTTTGGGAAAAAGTGTTATACCAATTTTGTTTTTAAAATGATGTTTTACAGTATCTTCTACTGCCGCTTTATCAACATCTGATTCAATTTCAAAAAACAGCGTCATAATATCTTTACCATTTAAATGGTCAATCATTACCTGATATTCACTACTTGCGCCTTCCACTTCTTTGAGTCCTTCATCGATTTGTGCAGGAAAAATATTAATTCCTTTCACTTTAATCATATCGTCTGTACGGCCTAAAATAATATCAATTCTTGGGTACTTTCTACCACAAGCACATTCGCCAACAATAAATCTTGTTAAATCATGCGTACGATAACGAATTAATGGAGCTCCCTCCTTCTTTAACGTTGTAATAACCAACTCCCCAATTTCTCCGTAAGGAACTTGTTTTCCTGTGTTTTGATCAATGATTTCGAAATAAAAATAATCATCCCAATAATGCATCCCGGATTCTTCATCGCAACTAATTCCAATACCAGGTCCATATATTTCAGTAAGTCCATAGATATCATATAACGAAACGCCAAGTTCGTTAGCGATACGTTTACGCATTTTTTCACCCCAGCGTTCTGAACCAATCACTCCCTTTTTAAGGTGGATTTTATCCTTTACGCCACGTTTTGTTATTTCTTCCGCCAATAGAAGTGCATAGGAAGATGTAGCACATAAAACAGTACTTTTCAGATCAATCATCATCTTAATCTGTTTATCTGTGTTACCCGGTCCCATAGGAATTGCCATAGCACCTAATAACTCAGCACCTGCTTGAAAGCCTATACCTGCTGTCCAAAGCCCATATCCTGGTGTAATATGGATACGATCCATATTGGTGATTCCAGCCACTTCATAGCATCGTTTAAACATTTCTGCCCAATCTGAAACATCTTTTTTTGTATATGGAATAATTACTGGTGTACCAGTGGTTCCTGAAGATGAATGAATACGCACTATATCTTTATCTGGAACTGCTTGCAGACCAAGTGGATATGCATCTCTTAAATCGCCTTTGTCTGTAAATGGAAGGGTTTCAAAATCCTCCTGGTTTTGAATAGCGTTCAAATCAATGCCTTTAAATTTCATTTTATAAAATTCGCTTGTCGCCATCGTTTTCATAATTACTTCTTTAATTTCATTAAATTGAGTTTGATTCATCATTTTCCTCATTTCTATTCACACTTTTTACTATTTGGCTTTAAATAAGTTTCTGCACCAAAATGCAGTGCATTTATATTCATATCAATAAATTTTTCACGTACTTTTTCATGGATTGATTTTTCCATATCTTCCAACGAGAATCCAAGGACTCCTGAAGCTGCAACCACTCCTAATAGAGCCGTGTTTAAGATCTTAGTCGAGCCACATTTTTCAAATACTGCTTCTGCATCTAACACAAATAAATGTGCGACATTTTCTTTTAGATATTTTATCATATCAGCACCATTATAATTTGTATCAGACAGTGAATCAGTTACTGGCTTGATTGGATTATTTGCTACGATCACAGTACCCAATTCTTTTAAATAAGGCAAATAGCGTACTGCCTCAGCTGGTTCAAAACCAATAATTACATCTGCCGAACTAAGGTTTATCAATGGTGAATGGATTTCATTGCCTATACGAACATGGCTTACAACTCCACCACCTCTTTGTGACATTCCGATTGTTTCTGATGTACGAACCTTCATGCCTTTATTCATTGCTGATTGGGCAATTAATTTCGATGCAAGGACAGTTCCTTGTCCACCAACACCCGTAACGATGCAATTTATCATTTTTTCCCCTTTGTTTATTTCACATTTATTATTTTTTTCCAACATTTGAACCTCCAATTGCATGAAATGGGCAAATATTTTCGCATAAAGTACAACCATAGCATAACGCTTGGTCTATCTTGACTTTATCGTTATCTTTTACAATAGCTGGACATCCTAATTCTTTAATACACTTTTTACATCCGGTGCATTTTTCATTATCTACTACATATAAAGGAGCCGGAGGTGCTACAGCGATACATGGAGCCTTAAATACGATTGCTGAAATACCCTTGAATTCTGCCGCTGCCTTTACTTCTAAAACTGCATTTTCTAAATCAAATGGATTAATTGTTACTACATGTTTTACTCCAACGGCTTTTAATACATCACTAATAATGATTTTTTCAGTGACGTTTCCCATCATTGTTCGACCAGTTCCTGGATGAGGCTGATTACCAGTCATCGCAGTAGTAGAGTTGTCTAGAACAATCAGTACAATATCTGTTTCATTATAGACTGCATTAATCACTCCAGGTATTCCAGTATGAAAGAATGTTGAATCCCCTACAAATGCAAAATTCACAGTATCTGGCTCTACTCTATGTAACCCTTGTGCAATTGTTATTCCCGCACCCATACAAAGACAAGTATCAACCATTTCAAGCGGTTTTGCATTTCCTAACGTATAGCAACCTATATCTCCAGAAAATACTGCTTTTATACCTTTCATTGCCTTTTTTACCGCATAAAAGGATGCTCTATGAGGACAACCGGCACATAAAACTGGTGGTCTTATCGGAAGTTGTGGCAAATCTTTGATTTCCTTTACTTTAGGAGCAGGAATATCTAAGAATTTTGAAATTGCCTGAGTAACTGACTCCACCGTGTTTTCTCCAGCATTTTGTATGTGCTTTGTAAGTTTTCCCATTATATTGATGTTAAGATTGTATTTTCCACAAAGGAAAATAAGTTCTTTCTCAATTACAGGATCTAGTTCTTCTATTACAAGGACTTCCTCAAGTCCATCTAAAAATTCTAATGCAAGTTCCTCTGGGAATGGATGCGGTGTGGCAACTTTAAAAAGTTTGCATTCACCAGCGATATTTGATAATGCCTCACGTGTGTAGGCGTAACTAATACCTCCTGTTGCGATTCCTTTTTTACCCGTTCCTGTTACGTTATTATATATGTATGAAGAAAAATCTTTGCTTAATTTTGGTTGTCTTTCTTCAATTTTGATATGATTATTATAAGAAAGTCTAGGAAATATTACCCACTTTGAATCTTTAACAAATCCTTCTGGCTTAACCTCATAGATCTTTTCATCAACTTCAACAGTCGCATATGCATGACAAACCCGTGTGGTTGGGCGAAACAATACAGGTGTATGATACTTTTGCGAATATTCAAATGCATCACCAATCATAAGATATGCTTCTTCTGGGGAAGATGGATCAAATACTGGTAGCTTTGCAAAAATACCAAAGTGGCGGCTGTCTTGTTCTGTCTGTGATGATATAGGACCTGGATCATCAGCCACTACGATTACCATTCCACCCTTTACACCAATATAAGCAAGGCTCATAAGTGGATCTGATGCTACATTCATTCCAACTTGTTTCATGGTTACCATTGTTCGCTGCCCAGCATATGCAGCTCCTGCCGCAACCTCCAACGCGGTTTTTTCATTAACCGACCACTCCACATATATATTACCAGGATTTTTCTTTGCAATTGTCTCGAGTATTTCCGTAGATGGTGTTCCTGGATATCCTGTAACCACGCCGACTCCGGCACGAATCGCACCCATAGCGATTGCTTGATTTCCCATTAATAACTCCATTTTCATATTTCTCCTCTTTCTTGCGTTTTTTTTAATGGCTCGCTCTGCAATGGCTTGCGACGCAAGACATTGACAATGCGCATGTCAAGTTTGTGACTTGCGCAGACACAAATCTTGTAAGGAAAGATTTAAAAGCTTTCACTCCTTTCCCTTCAAATGTCTAAATCACACTTCACTATATAATTTTTATTTACTCATTACTTTACGTAAAAAAAGCCTCTGTCCCTATAAAAGGGACAAAAGCTCAAAACCTCTGCGATACCACCCAAATTGACGATAAATCGTCCACTCTTCGTATATATTTTCATATACACTCCATTATAACGGATAGAATACCGTAGACGCCTACACTCTTTCGATTTCGGGTCTCCCTCACAAGTCCATTCAAAATTGCCTTGTAACCGCATTCCCATCAAACAGCGGCTCTCTAAATACAAAGATTAATCTCTACTACTCTTGATCACAAGTTTTTCATATATTATATATATAATACCGACAGTAGTATTTGTCAACTGCTTTTTCATTTGCTAACGTATTTCTAGAACGTAAATTTACCCCTAAAATAAGCACGCCCCGTTTATCATACGGAGCGTGCAATCAAAATAATATTAATTTCTCCTAATCTCAGATCTCTAGCTATTTTTTCGGCGTAAATATAATACCATACCGCTAATTGCTAGAAATACTCCACTAGCTGCTGCTGTCATACCCATATTAGAATAATCAGCGTAATCTGCAGTTTTAGGACTATTTTCAGTTTTCACAACTGTTGTCGCAGTCTCAGTCTCAGTCTGAGTCTGCATTTGCGTTTGCGTTTGCGTCTCTGCCGTAGTTGTAGCTAATGTCGAGGCTAAGGTTGCAGATGACGTTAACGTAGCCGACTCAGTTGCGGTTTCCCCAACAGTAGCGCACAAACCGTTTGTTATTATATTACTATCCAAAGTAACCTCTCCATTTCTTGCCAACAGCTGACCTTGAATTGTTGCTCCGGTCTGCGCATGGATGGATGTCAAAGCAAATATATGTCCAACAAAATGAGAATTTGTTCCTAATGTTGCAGAACTTGTCACTTGCCAAAATATACGGCAGAACTTCGCTCCATTTACTAGTTGAATCTCACTACCCGATGCGGTCACAAGGTCAGAAGATGATTGGAAAATAAACACTGCCTCAGGATCACCTTGCGCATCAAGAATCAAAGGACTACTAGCTGTTAAGTTCGCTGTTGTAGCATGACCAAAGGCATAGACACCAGTGGTTAAAGTTTTCCCACCAAGTTGATTGTCTGTTTCTGTAAATGTAGTAGTTGGTATTCTACCTGCTGCATCATTATATGCTAGCACTAAATCAACCTTTGCTTGTTGTGCTACGGCATCAGTCAAATGTACAGCACCGGCGATTGTTACGTCAGTTCGTCCTGGAAAAGCCGAACCCGGATGTAGACCTACATCTCCACCAGTATCACCATTTATTACACTTGTTCCAGTGTTTGTAATTGTCGTCCCAGCTAAAACTGCGAAAGTTGCTGTTGATCTTAAATTCACTCTAACCTCAGCTGCATTAGATGATGATGTTCTTACTATCAATAACACTAACATTGCTAGTATTAGCAATATTGCTATTGATTTCTTCTTGTGTATTTTCATATTTTTTCCTCCTCATATTATAAGTCTAATCATCAAACAATTTCATACACTTATTTGTTAGTCGCTTCTTTGCTCTTGTAAAATGTTTTTTTATGCCCAATCACTCTGATGGCTTTAATACTTTAAATTTATCTATACAAAACGAATAGAATCACATTTTATTTTTATTTTAAATATTAAGCATACTTTTAAAGACAGTAATCATAGACTTTTATATGGCTTATTACACTTCTTGTGCATGTTAAGCATAACACAATTATAAATATTAATTTTGGTAATTGTTTACAATCAAGCTAATTGTATCAATTTAAGATTAATTTACTGTCTTTTATAATATTCAAACTTATTCCTATATCATAATTTAATAATATAAAGATGAATAAAGTGAGTTATTATATATTTTTGTAATATTTATAGGCTATTTTGTATATTTATTCAATTATTGTTTTTAGTATATTGTGCACATTGTACGTTAGTGCTATTATAAATAATATAGTCAAAAAATTTAAATAAGGAGATGGGATTATGGGTAATAATACTCAATTTTTCCAAATTGCTGCCATTTTTATATCATTAGCAGCTTTTGGGGAAGCATTTTGGCTTTATAAGTGGGTAAAATCACTGCCTGCTTCTAGCCCACAAATAGCTAGCATTGGTAAATTAATCAAAAATGGTGCTAACACATTCTTAAGAAAAGAATACGAAACCCTTGCACGCTTCTGTGGGGTAGCTGCAATCATTATTTTTGTATTTCTTCCTTCACCTATCTGGACGGGCAATCCTCTAGATAATGTGATTGTTGTTGTCGCTTACCTATGTGGAACAATATTTTCAGCAATTGCAGGTAAAATAGGCATAACTGTTTCAACAATTGCTAACATGAAAGCAGCCGAGGCTTCTACAAAAGGAATTAAGCCTTCATTTATGGCTGGCTTTCGTGGTGGAGCCGTAATGGGTATGGCCGTTGTTGGCAGTAGTCTATTAGGTGTAACTTTAGTTCTAATATTAACAGACAATACTACTGCTCTTCTAGGCTTTAGCTTTGGAGCAAGTTCCTTAGCACTTTTTGCAAAAGCAGGTGGAGGTATTTTCACCAAGACAGCTGATATCAGTGCTGATTTAGTCGGTAAGGTTGAACTTGGTATTCCTGAAGATGATCCAAGAAATCCTGCTGTCATTGCAGACAATGTTGGTGATAATGTCGGTGATGTAGCTGGCATGGGAGCCGATTTATTTGATTCTAATGTTGCTTCCATGGCTGCTGCTCTTGTAATTGGATCAAGTATCGATACAATGAATGGTAATACCATCAATTCCTCTATGGTTCTATGTTACGCAACACTTGGATTATTAGCTTCTATTATTGGTGTAGCTACCGCAAGAATCGGAAAACACGGTAGCCCTACCAGAGCACTCAACAGTAGTACATATATTACAACTGGAGTTTTTGCATTATTAACTGGAGTTGCTACTTATGTTTTTGATTTTGAGTGGCGTATCTGGTTAGCGAGTATTATTGGGTTGTTAGTTGGTGTTGTGATTGGAATTGCAAGTGATTACTTTACCGATGATACGAAAAAGCCTGTCCATATTGTAGCTACTGCTTCCGAATCCGGTCCAGCATTTACAATTTTATCAGGTATTTCTTATGGTTTTATAAGTACACTTCCAGCTATGATTGGTATCGGTGTTTCAGCACTTGCCGCATACAAAGTGTGTGAGCCATTAGGTCCTGGCTATGCTATGTTTGGTATCGCTATGGCCGCTGTTGGTATGCTTTCCATTGTTGCAATGATTATCTCCAATGATGCTTATGGCCCAATTGTTGATAATGCACGTGGCCTTGTAGAGATGGGTGACTTAGGCGATACAGCACTTGAAATAACAGATTCACTTGACAGTGCCGGCAATACTGTAAAAGCAATTACAAAAGGGTTTGCAATAGGTGCAGCTGGTTTAACAGTAATTGCTTTGCTAGGTACATTTATCAGTGAAGTTAATGATAAAATTACAGAACTTAATATTGCTACTCCTGACCTTCATATGCCATCGCTTACTGGATTTGATATTATGGATCCACTTGTTTTCTTTGGTTTATTAGTTGGCGCTGCGATACCCGCCGTTTTTTCCGCAATGCTAATTCTTGGAGTTCAGCGTAATGCGCAACGTATGATCAAAGAAATCCATCGTCAGTTCAATGAGATTGTCGGTTTAAGGGAAGGCAAAAAGGGAGTTATTCCTGAATATGATAAATGTATTGAAATTGCAACAGCTGGCGCGATCAAAGAACTTATTCCAGCTGGCTTATTCGTAATTATTATAACTGTTATAGTTGGTTTCATTGGAGGAGTCAAGGCAACTGGCGGATTCTTAACAGGTAACATTATCAGTGGATTGCTATTTGCTCTATTCATGTCCAACTCCGGCGGTCTATGGGATAATACTAAAAAATACGTAGAATCTGGACACAATGGTGGTAAAGGTTCTGATACACACAAAGCCGCTGTCGTTGGCGATACCGTTGGTGATCCATTTAAAGACACTGCAGGTCCTTCCATTAATACACAAATAACTGTTGTTTCACTTGTAGCATCACTGTTATCTACATTCTTCTTAACAATGTCAATGTTCTAGCATTGATTGTTTAAAAATGAAGTATAACGTAAAAAATTGTATTTTAGCCAAAAAAGAAAATTTCTCTTTGTTTTAATTAAAAAGCATGAATTTTTTTAGATTTTTTTTAGATACTAATATCGTACTGTATAATATCTAAACATATTTAATAAAAACGAAAGGAGAAAATATTTGAAAGCATCAATTGAAGACGGATGTATTTCCTGTGGATTATGTCCAGCGACCTGTCCAGAAGTGTTTCGGATGGGAGCAAATGATTCAGCAGAGGTTTATGTTGACGAGATCCCTAAGGAAGCCGAAGCAACAGCTGTAGAAGCGCAGGAAGGTTGTCCCGTTTCAGTAATAACAGTTAATTAAATGTAAAAAAGAAACAGTTTAGAGATTATAACGCTCTAAACTGTTTTTTTATAAGATTAATAAATATCATTCAAATGATAATTTTTTATGGATACAAAACCTATGAGCAATAACAACGATTGCTCCAACAAGACCAGGTACAACAAATGTAAAAAATCGATATAATAAAATTGCAAGAAGCAGTTTATCATTTGATGCAATTCCTGCAAACAAAAGCATAAATACAAACTCTAATGTTCCAATTCCAGCTGGAGCTACCATTACACCCGATATTGCAACAACAAATGACATAATTACTAAGCAAATAAATAGAGAGCTGTCTGTGTTATTTATCAAGAAAATATATGGTATCACATACCAACTTAACATTTTAAAAATATCATAGAAGCATATCATTGCAATTCTTCTTTTATCTTTTAGCAATTCCTTTGAAGAATTTCTCATCTCACCAATTTTCTCATTCATTTTTGCTTCAAAACTATCAAGTTTTCCATTCCTGTTTGATAGCTTGATAAACTTAGCTATTAAATTATGAAACTTTTCACTTGTACAAAACAACAAAAATAACATACATACGATAAATACTAATATTAAGCTGAAAATAAGATAACGAAAATATTCTCCATAAATATTGCTGATGCTACTATATCCCAACGCGAAAAAAACAATACATAATATAGCAATCATCATCTTATGTAACATATAATTAATTGCTGCTATTCCGGTCCCTTTTGATATTGAAACATCCTTCTGATTTAAATAATAGGTTGTCGCGATCGCTTGAGCACTACCGAATGAAATAACTCTATAAAATGAAGTATATAACATACACCACACCCCATCAATGAGTCTGAATTTTGAATTATGAACTTTCACTAAATTTGCAACATTAATTCCATCAATCACTTGATATAACATTGAGGCTAAAAATGCCAATAATAGTTGCCATATCTGTACTTGCTTCATTTGATTAAATGCACTTAGAAATGTAACTTTATATTTATATATTGCGATCACCAATATCACTATGAAAATACAATTTATTATTTTTTTTCTTCTATTTTTGTTTATTTTCATAATCGTTTTATTATATCCTTTTCTGTACCTTTTTCCGTATAAGGGAATTTATTATATTTAAATATTATATTATATTATATATGCAGATATAACTCAACCATTTCAAAACTGATTCTATAACTTGTGATATCTCTCAATCAATATTATTGATTATGAAATGTGTGCCCGTAGTGTATACCTTTATAAGATTGAATAAACATTTGAGAAAAGACGATAAGATTGTATTTAAAGAATTAGACAGAATGTGAAGAAATAGTTTACTAAAAATAAATACTGTTGAAATTATAAAAAAGTTAAAGTTTGGTCAATATTTCTTCAATAACTTCCTTTCCTAAAATTATATTGTGACCTGATATACAAGTATCGAAATCCAGCTCTTTATATTTCAAAAGAGTGTCAATATATAGACTTTTTTCGCAACCAATACTCGGAACAATTTCATCAATTGTATCACCAACATTATCCCCTACATTAATCACTTTGTCTTCCTCATCTATCACACTTATGGAATCTATAGTATGACCAGGTGTATATATAATTCTAATTTTATCTTCTGGAAAATATAGTTCTTTTTCAAAAACTAAGTTAGGAAGATACATTTTTACTTCGCCACAACAATATTGCTTGTTCTTATATAGACTCTCTTCCCATGTTGACTTAATCATCTCTCTACATAATTTGTGAGATATAATTATACAGTTTCGTAATGAATTGTTTCCCCAAATATGGTCCCAATGATAATGTGTATTTATTACAATAATTGGTTTGTTATTGTTTTTTTCTATATATTCCTTAACTGGATCAATGCTTAAAGATCCAA
>Ga0302173_10001800_pt1 | contig 10580 bp, 8 predicted proteins | sample I_Fen_N3_1_FD_198785 | JGI IMG/M metagenome (GOLD analysis project Ga0302173, IMG submission 198785) | Peat permafrost microbial communities from Stordalen Mire near Abisko, Sweden - I_Fen_N3_1 | ecosystem: Environmental > Terrestrial > Soil > Wetlands > Permafrost | place: Sweden: Abisko... | reverse complement strand
TGGATTTGCTTTTTAGAGCTTTCTGTGAGCCAAAAATTAACAATATTATTTCGCTGCCACCAACTTACGGAATGTACAGTGTTTTGGCTAATATCAATGCGGTTGAAAATAGAGAGGTTTTACTTTCAACCGATTTTCAGCCACAGGTAGAAAAGATTTTAGACGCTGTTGATGAGAATACAAAAATCATCTTTTTGTGCTCACCAAATAATCCAACAGGGAATTCTTTCTCGGATGAAAGTGTGGTGAAATTGCTTCAAAACTTTAAAGGTTTAGTTGTAATTGATGAAGCGTATATTGACTTTTCAGGAAAAGAAAGCTGGTTGACAGAAATCGATGAATATCCAAATTTAGTGATTACACAAACTTTATCGAAAGCATATGGTTTGGCGGGAATTCGTTTAGGGATCTGTTATGGTTCTGAAAGTGTAATTTCGGTTTTAAATAAAATAAAACCTCCTTATAATGTAAACGAATTAACGCAGCAAAGAGCGATTACTCGTTTGAATGATTCCAATAAAATAAAACAGGAAATAGCTTCAATTATTGAACAAAGAGAAGAATTGCTTAAAGTTTTACTTGAAGTGAGTTTTGTAGAGAAAATATATCCTACAGAAGCTAATTTTGTATTGGTAAAAGTAGATGACGCGAATAAAAGATACGATGAATTAATTGCAAAAGGAATTGTAATTCGTAATAGAACAACTCAGCCTTTATGCGAGAATTGCCTTCGTTTTACGATTGGAATACCGGAGGAAAATGCAGTTTTAATTAAAGAATTGAAGTTGCTGAAATAAAAAACAGAATAAAGAATAAAGAATATAGAATAAGAAAGATGTAAGAACTTTAGAAACAGAATGAAAAGTCTATTCTCTTTTCTCTATCTTCTTTATTCTTAAAAAATAAACTATGAAAAAAGTACTTTTTATCGATCGTGACGGAACGATTGTTTTAGAACCTGAAAATTATCAATTAGATGCTTTGGAGAAAGTAGAATTTTATCCAAAAGCGTTTCAATATCTGACTAAAATTGCCAATGAATTAGATTACGAATTGGCAATGGTAACCAATCAGGACGGACTTGGAACGAATAGTTTTCCGGAAGATACGTTTTGGCCAACGCAAAATTTTATACTGAAAGCTTTTGAAAATGAAGGAGTTTTATTTGATGAGATTTTTGTAGATCGTTCTTTTCCTGAAGATAATGCGCCAACGCGTAAGCCAAGAACGGGAATGCTGACGAAATATTTGAATAACCCGGAATATGATTTAGCAAATTCTTTTGTTTTAGGGGATCGCTTGACAGATGTTGAATTAGCGAAAAACCTGGGCGCAAAAGCGATTTTTATCAATGATAATGACGGAATTGGAAGCAATGAAATTTCGTCGAAACGTGAAGAGTTAGACGAAACGATTATTCTTCAAACGATGAGTTGGAAAGAGATTTATGAGTTTTTGAAACTGGAAGCACGTTCGGCTTCGATTACGCGTAAAACGAATGAAACCGATATTTTTATCGATTTGAATCTCGACGGAACAGGAAAAAGTAAAATCGAAACCGGAATTGCTTTTTTTGATCATATGTTAGATCAAATTGCACGTCACGGTCAAATGGATTTAGAAATCTTGGTAAAAGGAGATCTTGAAGTTGATGAACATCACACGATTGAAGATACTGCAATTGCTTTGGGTGAAGTTTTCGCAAAAGCATTAGGAAATAAATTAGGAATCGAACGCTATGGTTTCTGTTTGCCAATGGATGATTGTCTGGCGCAGGTCGCAATTGATTTTGGCGGAAGAAACTGGTTGGTTTGGGAAACCGAATTCAAACGTGAAATGGTGGGTAAAATGCCAACAGAAATGTTTTATCATTTCTTTAAATCATTCTCTGACGGCGCCAAAGCCAACATCAATATAAAAGCTGAAGGAACAAACGAACACCATAAAATCGAAGCTATTTTTAAAGCTTTCGCGAAAGCCATAAAAGTAGCGGTGAAAAGAGATACAGAGAAAATGATTTTGCCATCAACAAAAGGAATGTTGTAAAACGCATTAAGCTATAAGCAATAGGCATTAGGCCTAAAGCTTAGGGCTTAAAGCTTAAAGCTTTTTTTAATGAAAATAGTAATTATAAATTACGGAGCAGGAAATATTCAGAGCATTATGTTTGCTATAGAAAGGCTTGGTTTCAAAGCTGTTTTGAGTAATAATCCCGAAGAAATTCTAGCCGCTGATAAAGTGATTTTTCCGGGAGTAGGAGAAGCAAGTTCAGCAATGAAAAAACTGAAAGAAAGCGGTTTGGATAATTTGATTCCGAATTTGAAACAACCCGTTTTTGGTATTTGCCTCGGAATGCAATTGATGTGTAAATCATCTGAGGAAGGAAATACCAAAGGTTTGGGGATTTTTGATGTGGATGTGATTAAATTTACATCAAAAGTAAAAGTACCACAAATGGGATGGAATCAGATTTATGATTTAAAATCGGATTTGTTTAAAGGAATTGCCGAGAATGAATTTATGTATCTGGTGCATAGTTTTTATGCTCCAAATTGTGCTGAAGCCATTGCTACAACAAATTACGAATTGGAATATGCATCGGCTTTACAAAAAGACAATTTTTACGGAACTCAGTTTCATCCCGAGAAAAGCGGGGCAGTTGGGGAAAAGATTTTAGAAAATTTCTTAAAAATGTAAAATTTTAAAATTCCAGTAACAATATCAAAAATCAATCAAAATATCAGTTTAGAGAAACCGTTTTTGAATAATCTAAAATCTGAACTCTAAAATCTAAAATATCAAAAAATGAGAATAATACCAGCTATAGATATCATCGACGGGAAATGCGTTCGTTTGTCAAAAGGCGATTATGATACCAAAATAATTTACAACGAAAATCCGCTTGAAGCAGCGAAATCATTTGAAGCGCACGGAATCGAATATCTGCACTTAGTAGATCTTGACGGGGCAAAATCGAGTAAAATTGTAAATTATAAAATTCTGGAACAAATTGCGATACAAACCACTTTAAAAATTGATTTTGGCGGCGGTTTAAAATCTGATGAAGACTTGAAAATTGCTTTTGAAAGTGGTGCCAACCAAATTACCGGAGGAAGTATTGCGGTTAAAAACAGAGCTATTTTCGAAAAATGGATTTCGGAATACGGATCTGATAAAATTATTCTTGGGGCTGACGCCAAAGACGAAAAAATTGCGGTTTCAGGCTGGTTAGAAGATTCAGATGAAGATTTGATTCCGTTTATTCAGGATTATCAATCCAAAGGAATTCAATATGTTATTTGTACTGATATTGCAAAGGACGGAATGTTAGAAGGACCAAGTTTTGATTTGTATGAAAAAATACTGAAAGAAGCTATTGGAGTAAAACTAATCGCTTCAGGAGGGATTTCAACCTTTGAGGAATTGCCTAAACTAGCTGAATTAGGCTGTGAAGGAACAATCATTGGAAAAGCAATTTACGAAGGAAGAATTACACTAAAGCAACTTGAAAATTATATTTTAAATAAATAAGATTATTTCGCAAAGATGCACGAAGTAAAACACAAAGATTCACTAAAAAAAATCTTTGCGAATCTCTGTGAAATCTTTGTGAATCTCTGTGAAACAACAAAAAAATGTTAGCAAAAAGAATCATACCCTGCTTAGATATAAAAAACGGAAGAACCGTAAAGGGTGTTAATTTCGTTGACTTGCGTGATGCGGGAGATCCAGTAGAATTGGCTGAGATTTATTCGGCAGAAGGAGCTGATGAATTGGTTTTTCTGGATATTTCAGCTACTGAAGAACGTCGTAAAACTTTGGTCAATATGGTACGAAGTGTTGCCGAAAAAATCAATATTCCGTTTACAGTTGGCGGCGGAATCTCATCTGTTGAAGATGTGGAGATCCTGTTGAATAATGGAGCTGATAAAGTTTCTATTAATTCATCGGCTGTAAAAAATCCGCAACTAATTAATGATTTAGCCCAAAAATTCGGAAGTCAATGTGTTGTAGTTGCCATCGATGCCAAACAAATTAACGGACAATGGATCGTGCATTTGGTTGGAGGAAAAGTACCAACAGAACTAAATCTATTTGATTGGGCGGTTGAAGTGGCCGAGCGTGGTGCAGGAGAAATTCTATTTACCTCAATGGATAATGACGGGACTAAAAACGGTTTTGCAAACGAAGCTTTGGCTAAATTATCAACCTTGATTAATATTCCGATTATTGCTTCGGGAGGTGCAGGAAATATTCAGCATTTTGTAGATTCATTTAAAGAAGGAAAAGCAGATGCGGCGTTGGCAGCCAGTGTTTTTCATTTTAAAGAAATTGAGATAAAGGCTTTGAAAGAAGAGTTGAGAAAGAATGATATTGAGGTTAGGCTTTAGAAAATAGAGTATAGAAAATAGAACAAAGAGTAAAGAATAAAGAGGATAGAGTTAGAAAAAGATTTTAAGAATCTAAAATCTGAACTCTAAAATCTAAAATAATAAAAATCTAAAATAAATATGGACATAGATATAAAAAGCGCACACGGATTGATTCCGGCGATAATTCAGGATTCTGAAACAAAGAATGTTTTGATGCTGGGATATATGAACGAAGAATCGCTTCAAAAAACAATAGAAACTCAAAAAGTAACTTTCTTTAGCAGATCCAAACAAAGACTTTGGACAAAAGGCGAGGAGAGTGGCAATTTTTTGAATCTGGTAGATATCAAGAATGATTGCGATGGCGATACGCTTTTAATCCAGGCAAAACCGGTTGGGCCAACGTGTCACACAGGCGCTGATACATGCTGGCAGGAAGAAAATAAGGAAAATTATGGCTTTATTTCTCAATTAGAAAACACCATCAAAACCCGAAGAGAAAATGCCGATTCTGAGAAGAGTTACGTTGCTTCTTTATTCGAAAAAGGAATCAATAAAATTGCTCAAAAAGTGGGCGAAGAAGCTGTAGAAGTAGTGATTGAAGCCAAAGATGATAACGACGATTTATTCTTAAGCGAAAGCGCTGATTTATTGTTTCATTATCTGATTTTATTACAGGCAAAAGGTTTTCAGTTGAATGACGTTGTGGATGTTTTGAAGAAACGTCAGAAGTAGTAAAAAATCAAATTTTTCACCCAGTTTTGTCATCCCGAGGAACGAGGGATCTTCTTTAGTAGCTCGACAATGTAGAAATACTTTGTGTTAGTTTCTTGTGGAGATCCCTCGTTCCTCGGGATGACAAGATTATGGAAGTAATGCTGAATCAAAAATGTAAATAAAAAATACGCCTCAAATCCGTGTTTTCGCGTAAGCGAATCCGCGTCATCCGCGGGCCATCTCAATGCTACTCCATAAACTCAAAAACCGCAAATTCCTCCGGTTGGTGAAAGCCATGATTTAAACTCTTATAATATTGTAATGCAAGATATTCCGTTGTGTTACCGTAATCAATTCTAAAAGCATTTCCTCTCCATTTTGTTCCTGCTTTTGGTTGATTAAAATTGCCGTTTTTAATGGTTTTTAAACTCGAAAACGGAATTTTAATTTCGGTATTATAACCTTCGGGAGTTACTTTACTTACAGCTTCTAATCCTGTAATATCAAAATTTTTATTAGTATTCCATCCGCCACAAATTGGCGAAATACATTTCAATAATAAGTCATAATTTGTGGAAAAAGCATTTACTCCAATTTCCAGATAATTTTGGCCGTCGCCGTCGGGATCAATAAAAAACTCTACCAAATCATCGGTATTAAAAATTGGAGCATCTTTTTTTTGAGGTGTCCCCACTATTTTAGAATCGGTAGAACGATAGGCGATATATAGGTTTTGATCATTCCACGAAAGTGAAACAAAAGTACTTTGAGTGGCACTCTCTCCGGAATTATGAATTACAAATGGCCCTAAAAATGGAGTTTTCCAATCGGATAAGTCGCCGTCGATGTTTATTTTTTCGTTTGTTTTATGAATTGCAATCGTTTGTGAATAAATTGTTGCCGAACACGTAAAGCATAAAAAGGTGATGATCGCACTAATTTTCATAAAATGGTATAAATGAATTTGATTGGCTAAAATACAGAAGAATAAATGAATTTTAACATTAAATTTTCCGAATCAGGATTGTAAAATCCTTCAAAACTTGATTCGAATGTTTACATTTGTTGAAGTTTAAGCTCGTCGAAATGCTCTGATTATTTCGATTAAATGAAATATTTACTTCGTATGAAAAAATACTTTGGTGGCGTTTTTATCGCCTTTTTGTTTGGTTTTACAGCCAACGCACAAGGACTTCTGAATAAGTCTGAAACTGTTTTTACACATCAGGATTCGTTACGCGGAAGCATTACAAAAGAACGTGCCTGGTGGGACTTAAAATATTACCATCTGGATGTAAAAGTAAATCCAAAAGAAAAAACGATTACAGGCTCAAATACGGTTCGTTATACTGTTTTGACAGCCTATAATAAAATGCAAATTGATTTGCAGGAACCTATGCAAATCTACAAAGTAACGCAGGATGGCAAAGAATTGAAATTTGAAAGAGATGGAAATGCCTTTTTTATTGAATTAACGGCTGCACAAAAAGTAGGTGAGACGAAGGAAATCGTAATTTCATTTGGAGGAAAACCAAAAGAAGCGGTAAATCCACCGTGGGATGGAGGAATTACATGGAAAAAAGACAAAAACGGAAAAGATTTTATCGCTTCATCCTGTCAGGGATTAGGCGCCAGCGTTTGGTGGCCAAACAAAGACCATATGTATGATGAAGTCGAAAATATGCTGATTAGCGTGAATGTTCCAGGACATTTGACTGATGTTTCAAACGGAAGATTGCAAAGTGTTAAAAAGGAAAAAGACGGAACAAAAACCTTTAATTGGTATGTTTCTAATCCAATTAATAATTATGGCGTAAACATTAATATTGGCGATTATGTAAATTTCTCAGAGAAATTTAAAGGAGAAAAAGGCGATTTAGATTGTAATTATTATGTTTTGAGTTATAATTTGGCTTTGGCCAAAGAGCAATTTAAAGATGCCCCAAAAATGCTTAAGGCGTTTGAAAACTGGTTTGGACCTTATCCTTTTTACGAAGACAGCTATAAATTGGTCGAAGCTCCATATTTGGGCATGGAACATCAAAGTAGTGTGACTTACGGAAATGGTTATAAAAATGGTTATTTAGGCCGTGACTTAAGCGGAACGGGTTGGGGTTTGAAATTTGATTTTATCATTATTCATGAATCAGGACACGAATGGTTTGCTAATAATATCACCTATAAAGATATTGCCGATATGTGGGTACACGAAAGTTTTACCAACTATTCTGAAAGTCTTTTTCTGGAATATTATTACGGAAAAGATGCTGCTGCCGAATATATCATTGGCTGCAGAAAAGGTATTAAAAACGATAAGCCAATTATAGGTAATTATGATGTAAACAATGAAGGATCAGGCGATATGTATCCAAAAGGAGCAAGTATGCTGCATATGATGCGCCAGATTATCAATGACGATGCAAAATGGAAATCTATTTTAAGAGGATTAAACAGCACTTTTTATCATCAAACCGTTACCGGAAAGCAAATTCAGGATTATATCGATACACAATCAGGAATTAACTTTAACAGGGTGTATGCGCAATATTTAACTACAACTCAAATTCCAGTTTTTGAATATATGTTCAAAGACGGAACTTTTGGATATCACTGGACAAATTGTGTGGCCAAGTTTGATATGCCCGTAAAAGTAACATTAAACGGTCAGGAGATTTGGTTAAAACCAACTACAGAATGGAAATCAGAGAAAACAGAAAAGTAGAAGTGAGTAAAGATTTTTATGTGACAACTTCTAATATTATAGAATAAGACCTAAAAATTTTCAAGTTTTTATCCCGAAACTTCGGGACCAAATTCCAATTTAGTTGGAGTTTGGTTTTTTTTTGAAGTTAGTAAACCCGACAGGTTTTTAAAACCTGTCAGGTTTGGCATATTAAGTAAATTCTCACAAGTTTGTAATTTATGACAAAAAGCGTGAAAGATCTTAATCTTTCACGCTTTTTTGGTACTAGTATTCTTTGTCAAAGTTTAAAACGTTACAAAGATCTATGTGCAAACCAATTGGAATTTGGAATTTAAAAAATTGGAATTTTACTCTTAACGACTATTCAATTTCGCTTTCTCCTTAATAATATCGGCAATTTTTCTATTCTCAATTTTACTTTCAAGCCAGGAAATAATGTCCAGATATAAGAAAGCTCTTTTTTCGTAAGTATTCTTTTCAAGCTCGACAAAACGAGCGTGCATTTTTTTGAATTCTTTCTTAATATCAGCCGGATAAAAGTTATTCAGGTTTCTTAGGAACTTAATAATCTCTTTTTGAACCTCATGTAAGTCGTTCATTTTCAATAAAAACTTATAGGTGTTTTTAAGATGGTTTTCTAAATAATAATCTTTCCCTAATTCATAATGCGCAATTAAAGACAAGAGTCTTGCAAAACACATTAGATCTTCACGCATTGATAAGTTTTTATTATTAATGATTTTATCCAGATAGAGGATGCATTCATTGTACTTTTCGCTTCCAAAATAGATAGAAGCAATTTTATAGAAAAACAGCATTTCGTGATGCTCATCAAGATGTTCGCTGTGTATTTTTATTTTTTCTAAAATCTCAGGAATCAAATATTCGCTTTCGGCAAATGTACCTTCCAGAATATGCAGGTTTAGCTTATTGTTGTAAACATATAGAAATGATAGTGATGCAATGTTGTCATTTACAGGGAATTTTTCATCCTGAATCGTTTCTTCTAAAAGTGACAGGTATTTTTTGAAATTCGATTTGTATTTCAACATATATAAAGATTCCAGAAAATAATGATTTCCTTTTAGAAAAAATACGGGATTCTGATAAATCATATTTGGGTTGTCATAAAACAACGTAACCCATTTATAGGCATATTTATAACTTGCCAGGAAATCCTGAACAAGAAAACTGCGCCATAAATTAGCATTATAGAACCAATACTTTTCGCGAAAGCCAAACTTGCTTTCGTCTAACTTGGCGATATGTTTGTTGAAATAATCGTCTATATATTTATACTCCTCATCATTTTTAACGTAACCTGTTTTAAGCATGATTCCGTAAAGCTGAAGCGATAAATTTGATAATTTGCTTGAGATTGTATTGCGATAATTTAATTCTTTGGCCTGAATAACCAGTTCATCAGCACGTCCCTGGATACTTCGGGTAATATATTGTGATTCGATTAGTTTTTCGAATTCAACAATTTCGTACGCCATATATTTCTCGTCATTTTCAAGCGCAATGATTTTTGTCTTGTCCAGAATCTTCAAACTCTGTTTGTACAAACCTTTATTATATAAGATACCGGCAAAATCGATTTGTTCGCGCAATTGATAACGAATGTTCTGACTAGGAATATTTAGTCGGATACTTACCAGGATTTGTTTGTATAAGTATGATTTTAAGTTAGATAACTGTACTTTTTTAATGATCCCGCTCTTAAGAATAAGCTTTTCATCGTAGTTTTCAGATTTATCTAAGATATTGAATAATTCGATGAATTTCGTATTTGAACTCGTCTCTAAACGGCTTGCAAAAATCTTAAATTGTCTTTTTTCGGATTTAGAAAGTGATTTTATTAATACAAATAAGAAATCTTTTTGATGGTTAGCCATTGTAAAATATAATAATATAACTTATTGGTTTTTAGTAGATTAACACGTTATAAATTGCGTTATGAACAGTATAATTTCATTAAAATGAATTTCGTACTGAAGAAGTACAATATATATTTGTTATCAAGATGTGAAATTACATTAAATAAATGAATATGAATAGAGAGAAAGTTCAAATTTTTGACACCACTTTGCGCGACGGCGAGCAAGTTCCAGGATGTAAGTTAGATACCAAACAAAAGTTAGTTATCGCAGAAAGACTTGATAAAATGGGAGTTGACGTTATCGAAGCAGGTTTCCCTGTGTCAAGTCCGGGCGATTTTTTATCGGTCTCTGAGATTTGTAAAATTGTAGAAAATGCAACTGTCTGCGGACTTACAAGAGCCGTAAAAAACGACATTGATGTTGCAGCTGCTGCCCTAAAGCACGCTAAAAGACCTAGAATCCACACAGGAATCGGAACATCTGAATCTCATATCCTCCATAAACTAAATACCACAAGAGAAGATATTATTGCTAGAGCAAAATACGCAGTTTCTCACGCTAAATCTTATGTAGAAGATGTTGAGTTTTATGCTGAAGATGCAGGTAGAACAGATAATGCTTTCTTAGCAAAAGTTTGCGAGGAAGTAATTAAATCCGGAGCGACGGTATTAAACATTCCAGATACAACCGGATATTGTTTACCAGAGGAATATGGAGCAAAAATTAAATATTTGAAAGAAAACGTTAAAGGAATCGAAAACGTAATCCTTTCATGTCATTGTCATAACGATTTAGGAATGGCAACTGCAAATTCAATCGCAGGTGCTATAAATGGAGCTAGACAAATAGAATGTACTATTAATGGTATTGGAGAAAGAGCTGGAAATACAGCCCTTGAAGAAG
>Ga0302173_10001799_pt1 | contig 10590 bp, 5 predicted proteins | sample I_Fen_N3_1_FD_198785 | JGI IMG/M metagenome (GOLD analysis project Ga0302173, IMG submission 198785) | Peat permafrost microbial communities from Stordalen Mire near Abisko, Sweden - I_Fen_N3_1 | ecosystem: Environmental > Terrestrial > Soil > Wetlands > Permafrost | place: Sweden: Abisko... | reverse complement strand
GTTTTAGTCATTTTATCGAAAAATTATTTTTAATAAGCCAATGCAAATTTTACTGAGTATATTAACTTCAAAGGCAAGAGCTAACTGAGTTAACCCTTGCTGTCTAAAGTTGATACAGGCATTGAATGTTGCCTTAGCAACTGATTTTTCAAAAAATCCCACAGGAAATTAAATATCTATTTTTTTGATAAATGTATATTTACGATTTGCGGAGTTTTATTCACATACGGACTAACCAATAGTTTCACATTCCCGGTTGGAACCAACGACGCATCAAACTCAAACCGGACCATCCGCGATTCTCCTTTTACCAGCGAGAAATAATTATCTGTCATAAAAACGGGCAGAATCCTTTTTCCTGTTTCGGCGTTCAGTAGTTGTAACCGGACAGCAAATGCAACTGCCTTTGAAGAACCCGGATTTTCAATTTTCGCATCAATAAAATACTTTTCGTCAGTTTTTGCTGTTTTGGTTGAGATATTCAGTTTAAGTTCAGGCAAAGCATTGAGCCCTTTGTAATCCAGGTATTTACTCCCTCTCCAGTAAAAGTTATCGGAAATCTGTTTTCCATTACTATCTTTCAGGGTAAGTTGAACGAAATGGACATTCGAAAGTAGTTCTTTGTTCTCATCCGTTTTTTTCTCATTAAACACTTTAAATTCGAATAACGAAAAACCCCATTCTATGGCACGTTTCAATCCTGTCATTTTTAAATAACGGGCTTTTACCGGTTCTAAACCAATATTATCCATCCCACCTTCACCTTTGTCCGAACTATATATATCTGTCCAGCTCAGGGAATCGTTCGACACCTGGATTTTATAGGTCTTCGCATAAGCCGCCTCCCAGTCAAGTTCAATAGCATTAAATTCTGTCACTTTGCCGAGATCAACAGCTATCCATTCATTCTCTTCATTCGCACTGCTCCAACGCGAGCCCGGGTTGCCATCTGTCACATTTCCGGGTTTCCCCACATCTTCTGTATTCGATGAAGAAAACGTATTTCTGCCCAGTGCCAGATTGACCTCTTTATCAAAATTGAGTACAAAGCATTCTTTTGCACTGTTTATGGCAACATCCACCGTTTTGGTATTTCGCATGGATTTAACCTCCTCACCGTTTAAGTTATATATCCGGGCTTCTGCAGTTACCTTTGTCACCCCTTTATTGGTTGTATTTGTAACTTTCACGGAATTATCGGCACAATTCCACAGGATATGCAATGGTTCGCTTCCTTTTTTAGCTCCCCAGTATGCTCCTGTCAGGTCGTAATAATAATCGTAGGTTTGCCATACCATCGAAGGATATGCCGATTGGCTCATCCACACCAATATTCCGGAAGCGTCATTTCCAACATGATCGGCCCATCCCTCGTAAAGGGCCTTATTGGTTTCGATATTCAACAGCTGGGCCTTTTTGCAGTAATCCTCTATCCCGGTTGCCTCCCCATAACTTTTGTTGATGGATTTAGAATATATATCCGGACTGGCATTGCCTGCCGAAGGTCCGAAGAAATGTTTGTCCCACATTTCATTCCTTGGCCACCAGGTGCTATCAGGCATGAATTCTTTAAAACTTTCGAAGGTAGTGAACACGGCTGTTCCCATTTCAGTTCTGAATCCCCAGCCTTTGTTCCCACCAAATCCAAGCGGAGGGGCTGCAAAATAACTTTTAGGGTCCATGTTAGTCCATACTCCACTACCTGTCAAAGCATCTGAGTGTGAATTAGGTTGATACCAGCGGTCATCCCCATCGAACACCTTCACATCTTCGTGCAACCACGCATTAAGCGGAGGAAGCGGATAGCCTTCATTATCACCACACCATACTGCAATGCAGGCATAATTTCTGAACCGTTTTATTTTCTCAACTGCATTTTTATTAAATGCAAATATATCATCAGGTAAATTCTTATGAGAATTCAACCAAAAATCATCCCAAACCATGATACCGTATGTATCGCAGGCCTGATAAAATTCCTCATCGGTGGTGGACCCTATCCAGTTGCGAATCATGTTGAAATTCATCTCTTTGTGTAACCTGACTTTTGTATTGTATTCATCTCCCCGGCACCGCAACATGTATTCCGACATGCCCCAGTTTCCTCCTTTTACCAGGATGGGGGTGCCGTTTACTTTAATATGAAGTACACTGCCAATGGTATCATACGTGAATTTTCGGATGCCAAACTGTATCGTCGTTAAGTCGGATATCACCGAATCAATTTTAAATTTCAACTCACAGGTATACAGATTGGGCTCTCCATATCCATTCGGCCACCAAAGTTTTGGATTGATAATGGATAACTGCGGGTAATCCTTCTTATTCACCTCCACATTCTGCAATTGATTCGATTTCAGTGTCACCGTCTTTGTAAAAGTAACATTCCCCGGTAAAATCACCCCTGTCAGAACTCCCTTTACCTCTTTATCCGAATTATTCTTCAAATCAAGTGATACAGAGAGATCAGCCTGGTTGTTGGTTGGTAATTCAGTTCGTATCCAGGGATCTTCTATCGTTATATCTGATGAAGTACTGATATACACATCATCTGTAATCCCCGACAATAAACCCGGTACATAAGGCATCCAGTCCCATCCCGCACTTGAAATATAGGTCGGTGATGCATAATTTGGTATGGGGGTCTTTGGACAATAAGCAAGGACAGCCAATACATTCGGACTGCTTTTCGATATCAGGGAGGTTATATCAAATCTACCTCTTTCCATAAAACCATCCAATAATCCTAACCGGTTCCCGTTGAAATAGATTTCACCTTTCCTGTTTATTCCTTCAAAGTTTAACCACACCCTGCTTTTTGAATATTCTTCAGGAAGTGTAAACAAAGTCCTGTACCAAAAATTACGATCGTATTTCTTTTTGTCAACTTTATAAATGTTATCACCAAAATTCGGATCTTTTTCAATCCCTTGTTCAACATAAGAACCAAAGACAGTTCCCGGAACAGTTGCCATTACCCAGTCAGACGTTTTAAAATCAGGCAGAAAGATTGCATTGGCTACCGGCACTTCGACTTCGGGCTTTAGTTCCCATGTAACTTTGGTGCTGCTTAGTGAAAACTTTAATTCCTGTGATTGCAAATCTGAAAATTGCCAGACCGGACTAAATAGTAAAAAGAAAAGATAAAATCGCAATGCGTAATTCATCATACAGATTAAATTTAATTTAATTATTAAAAATCGAAATCATATTACCAGCAAAATTCATATTCACATCGAATAGATTCCTTTAGAAATAAATCGTAAGCCTTCAACGTAGTTTATCCTACAGAATCAATAAACAATAAAGCAGAATGAAGTTCTGTATTTATAAGCTTTCTAAATTTATTTAGTAATCATGAGCAGTTTAATATCCTCCCAGAAAGCAAATGTAAGTCCATTTTTCGTTCTTTTAGTCCTGATTTCGATTAAAAACAACAATTGTTTATTCTTGTGGGTTGATATCATTTAAATTACAGCCTGCTGTAAAAGATGATATATTAATAAGACGATCAAAGCTTCATGTTTCCTTCAAAATTAATAATTTTTAAGTTCTATTCTTAAGCAACCAACACAATTTTAAGTCTGAATACAATCATTTCGTTATCTCCGGCAAGTGTTTAATAAAACAGTTTTTAACATATCAGCGTATTGGGGTATCCACAATTCATTCAGATGAATGTTTGATTCGCCTTTACTCTATCTTTCATTCGAATCCGGTTCTTAAGTAACATATATACATCTTATTAATTTTTTATTTACTTTTTTAATACGGACCGGATGTAGACGAAAGGTGGTGGATGAGTGGAGGAAGGAGGAAGTTGACTACAAAAATCAGAAGGCATAATCCATGTTTTATAAACTATTCACAAATTAAATCAGGAATTTCAAATAAACTTCATAGGTTGTTAATTCAGGAATCCGGACTTCAACTGATGTATTCGGTTGATGGAATATTGGGTATATGAAAAATATTTTCAATTTTGTGTTGTATAACATAGAATTAATTATACCAAAATTCAAAAACAAGTGTTTACTTTACACTTGTTTTATAAGAGATAGATATTTAATCGAATATAAAAACATTACACACTGTTTATTAGGCGTTTATATACCTGACTAAAATTTTAAATTAATTCGATACATTAAATGAGTGCAGCATTTTACCAAAACAAAGATACCTTTCTGGTGGCAGTCGACTGCATAATAATCGGTTTTAAAGATAACGATTTGCATATTCTGGTTGCGCGCAGGCCATTCGAACCATTCAAAGGAGGATGGTCGTTAATGGGTGGTTTTGTGAATGCGACGGAGAACATAAAAGAAGCAGCTAAAAGAGTGGTTGGTGAATTTACAGGCATCGACGATATCTACCTGGAGCAGGTAGGTGCCTACGGGGATATTAACAGGGATGTTGAACGGGTAATTTCAATTGCTTACTATGCCCTGGTGGATATTAACAAATTTGACACTTCACTGGCAGAGAAATATGACGCACGATGGGCAAGAATCAATCAAATGCCGGAATTGATTTTCGACCACAACCAAATGGTAAAGGATACGATTACTCAATTACAACGTCGTGCATCAGTTAAGCCGATCGGGTTTAACCTGTTGTGTGATCAGTTTACATTGCCAACACTTCAAAGCTTATACGAATCCATTTACCAGGAAACCATTGACAAACGTAATTTCAGAAAAAAATTACTAACCATGGAAATTTTGGAGAAACTCGATGAAAAAGATAAAAGCACATCAAAAAGAGGGGCATTTTATTATCAATTCAACAAAGAAAAATACGATCAACTGATTGAACAGGGCATGCATTTTTCATTGTAATTTTTTTATCATTTTAAGTGTACTAAAAACACATATTTTACAATAATCTAAATAACACTATGTTAGAAACTTTAAAAAAAGAAGTGTTCCAGGCGAATCTGGATTTAGTAAAACATGGACTGGTGATATTTACCTGGGGAAATGCCAGTGCCATCGACCGCGCAACAGGACTTGTTGTAATTAAACCATCGGGAGTTTCATACGAAGAGATGAAGTGGGAAGACATGGTAGTGGTTGATTTGGAAGGGAAACTGGTGGAAGGGAAACTGAAACCATCTTCGGATACTGCCACGCACCTTATTTTATACAAAAACTTTTTGAATATTGGCGGGGTGATTCATACGCATTCAACCTACGCTACTTCCTGGGCTCAGGCAGGAGTAGACATTCCAAATATCGGTACCACCCATTCTGATTATTTCAGCTCAGCAATCCCGTGTACCCGTGATATGACACAACAGGAAGTGGAGGGAGCCTATGAACTTGAAACCGGAAACGTGATAATTGAACGTTTCAGGGATCTTAATCCTGATTTTATTCCGGGAGTATTGGTGAAAAATCACGGACCATTTGCATGGGGCAAGAATGCACTCGATGCGGTACACAATGCAGTTGTCATGGAACAAGTAGCTAAAATGTCGTACATAGCTTACGGAATTAATCCGGATCTGACGATGAACAAGCATTTGATAAAAAAACATTTTTACAGAAAGCACGGACCGGGAGCATATTATGGTCAGTGATTTGTTCGCGTTCCGGGTTACGGGTTACGTGTTCCGCGTTCCGTGTTCCGTGTTGATTGGTTATCCCGATAGCTATGGGAAGTTAATTGGTTGACTGGTTGAATTATCCCGGTTCTTTGATCTTTGCTCTTTGCTCTTTGTTCTTGGCTCTTATATCTACCGATCAGTGATTTTAAAGTATTCAAATTAGAATAAAAAATAATATAACATGAAAAAAACATTCTTTGCTATTATTTGCCTGCTGGCTTTGTCGGCATCAGCACAAACAAATACTTCAAAAATAACAATTCATGCCGATCAGGGCAAGAATGTGATTAACAAAGAAATTTATGGCCAGTTTGCCGAACATTTAGGCACCTGCATTTATGGAGGTATCTGGGTGGGTGAAAATTCTCCAATTCCAAATACAAAAGGGTATAGGAATGACGTACTTAATGCATTGAAAGAATTACACATCCCGGTATTGCGTTGGCCGGGTGGTTGTTTTGCAGATGAATATCATTGGATGGATGGTATCGGTCCTAGAGAAAAAAGACCTAAAATGTCAAACAACAACTGGGGTGGGGTGATCGAAGACAACAGTTTTGGTACAAATGAATTTTTTAATCTTTGTGAATTATTGGAATGCGAACCATATCTAAGCGGCAATGTGGGTAGCGGTACAGTAGAGGAATTGGCTAAATGGGTGGAATACATCACTTCTGCCGGTGACAGTCCTATGGCTAGATTACGTCGTCAAAACGGTCGTGATAAACCGTGGAAACTGAAATACCTGGGCGTAGGGAATGAGAGCTGGGGATGTGGAGGGAACATGACTCCCGATTATTATTCCGATTTATATCGACGTTATTCAACCTACTGCCGTGAATATGATGGCAATAAATTATACAAAATAGGCAGTGGTGCCAGTGATATTGATTACAACTGGACAGAAACATTGATGAAAAATGTGGGTGATCGCATGCAGGGTGTTTCATTACATTATTACACCTGCAAAGGTTGGACAGGCAGCAAAGGTTCGGCAACTAAATTTGACAAATCCGAATACTTATGGACAATGAATAAGTGTCTTGAAATTGAGGATGTCCTGAAAAAGCATATTACTATCATGGATAAATATGATCCAAAAAACAAAGTTGGCTTATTGGTAGATGAATGGGGCACCTGGTGGGATCAGGAACCAGGTTCAAATTCCGCTCTGTATCAACAAAACACGATGCGTGATGCTTTTGTCGCTGCATTGACATTGAATATTTTCAACAAATATACTGAACGGGTAAAAATGTCGAATATAGCCCAGGTTGTGAACGTGCTTCAGGCAATGATTTTGACCGATGGCCCTAAAATGGTGTTAACCCCGACCTATTATGTTTTTGAAATGTATAAGGTACACATGGGTGCTACCTATTTGCCGATGGATATCCAGTGTGATTCGCTGGTATCCAATGACAAAAAAATTGCATCTGTCAGTGCATCGGCTTCAAAGGATTTGAATGGAAAGATTCATATTACACTTGCCAATATTGATCCTGATAAAGACCAAAAGATAGTGATTGACCTGGGAACTATTAAAAATGCAAAAGTTACCGGAACTATCCTGACAGCAAAGACTGTTGATGCCTATAATACGTTTGATAATCCTGCAGCAGTAGTACCTGCAGCTTTTAAAGGAGCAAAAATCACTAAAGGAGGCCTGACAATCAATGTACCGGCTAATGCAATTATATCACTTGAAATTTAACAGATAACTAATTAAACTAATTAATAAAACAAACAATATTATGAATTACAAAGATTTAGAAGTATGGTTCGTTACAGGAGCACAGCTTTTGTACGGAGGTGATGCCGTAGTGCATGTAGATGCACATTCAACCGAAATGGTTAAAGGATTAAATAACTCAGGAAATTTACCGGTAAAGGTAGTTTATAAAGGTACCGCAAATTCAGCGACAGAGGTATCTTCTATTTTTCGTGCAGCGAACGGTGATACAAAATGCGTGGGTGTAATCACCTGGATGCATACATTCTCACCGGCTAAAATGTGGATTCATGGATTGATGGATTTCAAAAAGCCATTGTTACATCTGCACACCCAATATAATGAAGAAATCCCATGGAGCGAAATCGATATGGATTTCATGAACCTGAACCAATCGGCTCATGGCGACCGTGAATTCGGATTTATTACTAGCCGCTTGCGTAAACCACGTAAAGTAGTGGTGGGTTACTGGAAAGACAAATCAACCCATGAAAAAATTTCTTCGTGGATGCGCGTTTGCGCCGCATGGGCTGATTCACAAAACATGCTGATTATACGGTTTGGTGATAACATGAACAATGTGGCAGTAACTGATGGAGATAAAGTGGAAGCTGAAATCCGGTTGGGTTACCATGTGGACAATGCACCGATTGCTACATTGGTACCTTATGTAGAAGCAGTAACAGAAGCTGAAATTGATTCGTTGGTATCAGAATACGAACATCTGTATGAGTTTGCCGCCGATTGTAAAAAAGGAGCTGAGAAACACCAGTCGGTTCGTGAAGCAGCAGCACAGGAAATTGGGTTACGCCGCTTTCTGGAAGATAAAGGTGCAACAGCATTTACTACCAGCTTCAACGAGCTGGAAGGCATGAAACAATTGATGGGATTTGCTTCCCAACGGTTGATGGCCGAAGGATTTGGTTTTGGTGCTGAAGGTGACTGGAAAACAGCAGCACTTACACGTACCATGTGGATAATGGCAGAAGGACTGCCAGGGGGATGTTCATTCCTTGAAGATTATGTATTGAATTTCAATGGTGCAAAAAGTGCTATCCTTCAATCGCACATGTTGGAAATCAACCCTGAAATAGCGAAAGCAAAACCACGTATTGAAGTTCATTTTCTGGGAATAGGCGATGCAGGAGTTTGTGCCCGTCTGGTATTCCAGGCTCACGAAGGAGAAGGTATTGCTGCAACCATTGTTGATATGGGAAACCGTTTCCGCATGATCGTAAACGAAGTAAAAGTGATTGAACCAAAGGCATTACCTAAATTGCCTGTTGCCTGCGCCTTGTGGATTCCACAGCCAAACCTCGAAATTGGTGCCGGTGCATGGATTACAGCTGGTGGAACTCACCATTCAAGCTTTTCATTCTCCATCACAACGGAAATGTTGGAAGATTATGCAGAGATAGCCGATATTGAAATGTTGATCATCGATAAAGATACCACGATCCGTAATTTCAAACAGGATATCCGCAACAATGAAGTGTATTACATGCTGAATAAAGCACTTAGATAGAAATTCAGGAGCAAGGAGTAAGAGGTAAGGAGTAAGTAATTAAAGAATGATTTTACACTTACTTCTCACTTCTTACCTTCTTACCTCTTACCTCTCAACCCTTACCCCTTACCTCTTACCTCTTAAATATATATATATGAGCAAATACGTTATAGGTTTAGATTACGGAAGCGATTCATGCCGTGCGGTGGTTATTGATGCCATCACCGGACAGGAAATGGCTTCATCGGTAAAATATTATTCGCGCTGGTCAAAAGAACAATACTGCAATCCAACTACCAATCAATATCGCCAACACCCGCTTGACTATGTAGAAGGCCTGGAATACACAGTTAAAGATGCTTTAACGAAATGTCCTGCAGGAACAGCCGGAAAAGTAGTTGGTATGGCATTCGACACAACAGGTAGTACCCCTGTTTTTACAGATAAAAACGGGACTCCATTGTCACTGCTACCTGAGTTTGCTGAAAATCCAAATGCCATGTTTGTATTGTGGAAAGACCACACAGCGATAAAAGAAGCAAAGGAAATCAATGAACTGTCGGCAAAATGGGATATTGACTACACTTCTTACGAAGGTGGCATTTATTCCTCTGAATGGTTTTGGGCAAAAGCATTGCATGTACTTCGTGTAGATGAAAAAGTACGCAACGCAGCCTATTCTATTGTAGAACATTGCGATTGGTTACCCGGATTAATTACCGGTAAAACAGATCCTGCCATCATTTGCCGTAGCCGTTGTGCTTCGGGTCACAAAGCCATGTGGCTGGAAAAATGGGGAGGATTACCTTCCGAAGAATTTTTAACAGCACTTGATCCGTTATTGGCAGGTTATCGTAAACGCCTGTATTCCGAAACATTCCCAAGCGATAAAAAAGTGGGAACACTTACACAGGAATGGGCTACTCTGTTAGGATTATCTACTGACGTAGCAGTAGCTGTCGGAGCATTTGATTGCCATATGGGCGCAGTAGGTGCAGAAGTGACACCAGGAGCTCTGGTTCGTGTTATCGGAACATCCACCTGTGATATCATGGTGGCAAGTTACGAGGAAATGGAACATAAACTTATTCCCGGAATATGCGGTCAGGTTGATGGATCGGTTATCCCGGGCATGATTGGTCTGGAAGCAGGACAATCCGGGTTTGGAGATATCTATGCATGGTTTAAAAAGGTTGTTGCCTGGCCTATAGAAAATATCCTTGCCAAAACCACCTTAATTGATGAAGCCACAAAGCTAAAACTGATTGACGAGACATTGGATCAGATTATACCTGCTTTATCCGTTGAAGCTCAAAAAGTACCGGTGTCTGAATCGTTTATACTTGCAACAGACTGGATGAATGGCCGTCGTACTCCTGACGCCAGCCAGTTGGTAAAAGGATCAATTACCGGACTTAACCTTGGAAGCTCGGCACCCTTGATTTTCCGGGCATTGGTAGAAGCCACGGCTTATGGTTCGAAAGCAATTGTCGACCGCTTTATCGGAAACGGGATTGAGATCAACGAAATCATAGGCATAGGTGGTATTGCATTAAAATCACCTTTTGTGATGCAAACAATGGCTGATGTACTGAATATGCCCATTAAAGTGGCTAAAGCGGAACAAGCCTGTGCATTCGGGGCTTCCATGTTTGCAGCGGTAGTAGCCGGTGTTTACGAAAAGGTGGAAGATGCCCAAAAAGCAATGGGTATGGGCTTCGCTAAAGAATTCTATCCAAATCC
>Ga0302173_10001798_pt1 | contig 10594 bp, 10 predicted proteins | sample I_Fen_N3_1_FD_198785 | JGI IMG/M metagenome (GOLD analysis project Ga0302173, IMG submission 198785) | Peat permafrost microbial communities from Stordalen Mire near Abisko, Sweden - I_Fen_N3_1 | ecosystem: Environmental > Terrestrial > Soil > Wetlands > Permafrost | place: Sweden: Abisko... | reverse complement strand
AGAATTCTTAATATAATGTAAACGTAGTAAATTAAAGATAGAAGTAAATTACTTATTGGTCAGATATTGACTAGATTGTAATAATAATAAATAAATGTATATAAAAGTATATTTATTTAATAAATAAAAAAAAAAAAAAATAGTTTAATTTATTCCAAAAGAATGAATCAAAATAAATTCTGATTATTTCAATTTTCATTTTCTGTTAAAATAATATTATATTAATTATAATTATAACGTACGAATTAGGTAGAAGATAGAATGGCCGGCTGCGTTGCACACCTTACATCTTATTTCCTTATTATTTGGCATGGTTATTATGTGTTGACGTGTCGTATTTTGTTGAAATGTTTGGTGTTTGGCCTTTTCTTCTTCAATTTGCAGTGCATAAGCTCGTTTATTCAGGAAGTTGGTCATCTCGTTAATTGTTTGATGTTCTCCCGGACATGTGATTGATTCTTTGTATAAACGAAGCGTTGTACTGTCCAATTTGTCAGATATCATCACGATTAGTATTGTGTCCCAATGTTTTACTCCAACGTCTGTTGACTTCAACCCGGCAATGCATTCCAATACAATGTCATGTAGTTCTCTTATGCCCTGGGCAGTAACGTGTGTTAGTTTTGGATGATAGAAAATGGTTCGTGTCAGCTGGAGTGATATCAGTCGTTTATTATTATAAAGATTTAACATTATATTCCACGCTTCGTCATAATTTTCTTTGTTGATGGGCAAATTCTGTATTAACCTCTTCGCTGGACCGCTTAGGCTATTCACTAAATGTAACATCTTTTCTGAAGCTAGTAGTGTAGTGTCGTGAATCATTTGTGTGTAGACATCCCGATAATGATTCCAATGTATGTAATTGCCATCAAATTCTGGCAATGTTATCTTTGCCAATTTAGTATGCATTAAATGTGTTGTAGTTTTTGATCTTGTTTTTAAGGCTAAGTGCCAGATTTGCTTGTTCACGTCATATATATGACTTCACAGTACTCTGGAGTCATTTCATTGATTGATTCGTTTCTAATGTGCGTAATTGCGTTGTTTAGTGATGCGAAATTATTATTTGACCATTCACTAACGCTTGTAATGTCGGATCATTTTGTTCAAATGATATGTCATTAATTATTAAAATAATTAAAACAACCCGCCTATCTGGTCCATTTTTTTTGCATAGTAATTGTAAGTTTTTCTAATTTGTATGTCCTTAGCCAAATTATTTAGAGTTTCATCTAACTTCTTGCCCTTTTCATTCTGCAGCTGGATATTTTCGCCAAAGGTCGACATTATTGCTTGTTATGTACCTAAGCGATAAATATATGTGTAATTTGTATGGGGTGATTTGTGCACGGTTCGAATGTGTTTACAGTACGAAGTATGACTATCGCAGCTCCAACTACCATCAGCCTGTGTTAGTTTTTATTGTGTCGGTGCACAATAAATGTGTTTACAGTACGATGTATGACTATCGTAGCTCCAACTACGATCAGCCTTTGTGTGAATTTTTACTGTGTCGGTGCACAGTAAATGTGTTGATATTACGAAATATGACTACCGCAGCTCCAACTACGATCAGCCGGTGTGTTTTTACTGTGTTGGTGCACAGTAAATGTGTTTACTCACTAATTAATTGTTCGATATTTCCACGAATATAAATTTTATAAATTATATTTATAAAATTCTTGATTACACTAATTCACTATTAACTTCCGTAATTCACGTCGGGGTCACAAAAATGTTTAATTTTAAAAGAAAGTAGGTGCTTTCTACCCACTCTTTTTCTTAAGTCAGATTAAAATTAATTCACTAATAATAATCTGATAAATTTGTCACTTCTATTGTTTTAAAATAGTGCAGCACAATTAGCGTCTCGTGGAACACAAAGAACAAAAGGAATAAAACACGTGGTAATTTGTGGTTTAAATTTTATACTTTATTCGAACCTTACTGGTGTACTTGTAAAATCGTAATGTACTTAAAACTAATTCTAATTGGAAAGCGTTGGCAAAAATGCTGACAGCTGTTTTTATGCTATATGAAATATGCTATATTATTCTAATTACAACGTTGTCTGTAAAAAAAACCATAGAAGCAAAATACAACATTGTCTATTTTTAAAAACAAAGTTGCAAAATTATTTTGATAATTTTGTATATGGTTTTTAACAATGAACATGTTTAAAAAAAATAACTATAAAAATATTTATCATAATAATATGAAAAATAATCAAGAAATCATCCAATTCTTTGTTTTCCTCGGCCCATACGCTGCTTCTTCTTGAAGAATATCGGAAATTAAAAGACCAATTTCGTGACCCTAAAATAAAAAAAAAAGATTTTTGGAATAAAATAAGAGATGTTTTTAGTGAAAATGGTTATAATCCAACAGCTGACAATCTTGACAAAAAATTTAGAAATTTGAAGCGAAATTATATAGAGGTACACTAAATTCTGTTTTTATGCGATTTTATTATATGCGATTTTGAATTTATGCGGTTTTTTTATACGATTTGTTTTTATATGATATTTTTGTGGGAATTCCCGATTTATATAGTTTTTCTTTATTTCTTGTAAAAAATACGAGCAGTGCTCATTCAAAATATACGATTCTAAAAAAAAACAGAAAACTAACGTCAAAAGCCTGTTAAAAGCCTGAAATTTAAAATAATAATTTGATAATTTAATTTAATAATTTTTGTGAAGTTTGCAAAGTAAGAAGCTTAGATATTTGCTTTTTAATGATTCGGAAATTAAAATTTTTTGAGATTACATTTTTTTTCCTAGTCAAAAAAAAATTGATTTTATCCGATGGAAAAAGAGAAACAACAACGGAAAAATATTTCTCTAGAAAAAAAATTGCAATTTTAGAAAAAAAAACTAATTTTAAGCTATTGATTTGATTTTGTTTAATTTTTAACTCATTAATTAATTAATTTTTTTCTTAGATGATATTTCTTTTTATGCGATTTTTTTTACTTTTTCTTGGATTTTATGCGATTTCGATAAACGTGGAACGTATCCCTATTAATTACTCGTAAATCGTGTTTTTTTTATGCGATTTTTTTTTATGCGTTTTGCTGCGGAACGTATCTACCGCATAAAAAGAGAATTGAGTGTACTATGTATTGTTGTTTTATATTAAAGGTAAATATCCTAAAATAATTATATATTACAGAAGAAGAATAAAAAAAAACACTTCTGGGGAAACTTCAGTTAGGTGGGAGTTTTATGAAATATGTGATGATATATTTGCAACGGATAGAACTATAAATATAGGACCAACTATATCGTCGTTCGTTGCAGAAACTCCTACTGAAAATAACACCAATATAGATAAAACTACATTTTCAACAAATTATTCTTCAATGGGCAGCAGCTCTTCATCTTTAAATCTTGATGAATAAGGTGTTCAAAGTACACCAAAAAGAAAACGGGTTCGCAATAAGAATGAGGAACTCCTTGACATTGAAAGGCAAAAACTTAATAATATAGAAAATTTATTAAAAGAAAAAAATGAAATATTAAAAAATCTAAGTTTATCCATTCAGCAAGCTATTGAAAAAAATAAATAAAAAACGTTTATTGATTTTGAAAAAATTTTGTGTTTTTATTGGAAATATTGGAAATTATTATTTTAATATAACCTGAATTAAATTTAATACAAGGCTATATTATATTATATTATATTTTATTTTACTACTTATATTATATTTTATTAAACTACTTATATTTTATTTTTTGCTAAATTATTTCTATAGATTTCTAAAAATTCTTTAAATAATACTATCCTTTCTTTAATAGTTTCACTTATTTCGCTCAATTTTTGTAATTTTTGTCTTTCAATTTCGTTCCTACTTTCCCTTTCATTTCTTAATCTTTTGCAGCGTGAAGTACTACTGTATCGAATAATTCTTTTTTCCATGGAATTGTCACTTTTATTTTAACTTAGATTTGAAGCAGCTTCTATGCTGCTTGATGAATATGAGCTGGACGGTTCGACAGGGGTAAAGGATATGGAGGAACCTACGTTTATCGTTTTGTCTGATGCAAATATTTTTTAAAAGGCTTCGAAATACTCCCATTTAATTGTGCCATTGTATTCATCTTTTCCTTATCTGCATTGAGATTTAATATTATTATGTAAAATATACATTGGTTTATACACAATAAACACTTACTTGTACATAACTTTGCTGCATATTCCTAAATTTTTTATCGAGTGCACCAACCGGAACAAGTGTGTTGAAACACTCTTGAAAAGCCATATCCTCAAATTCATCTACAAAGTAATTATACGTATACTTTACGCAATATGTTTTAAATATATAATATTAATTGTACTTACACATATCGCTCAAAGAATAATTTTCAATAGTTTTGTCAATTTATTTATATTAATATTAATATTATATTATTATATTAATATTTATATTATTATATTATATTAATATATTAATACGTTGTTCAAACGACATGAAACGTCACGGTATGATTCATTTGAATTGCCATATAAAACTATTTAAAAGTAAAATTATTGCCATATACGTTTAAATAAAACTTTGAGCTGGACAACTTAGAATAAAAATTTTAGGCTAGATTTTTGCTCGATCGCTGAGCTCGCTTTCTGAGCTCAGCGGTCATTCCTGGGGTCTAGCACTTAGCAGCTGCACAAGCGCTGAGCGCGCTAAATGCGCCCATTGAAAGGCAAAAACTTAATAATATAGAAAATTTATTAAAAGAAAAAAATGAAATATTAAAAAATCTAAGTTTATTCATTCAGCAAGCTATTGAAAAAAATAAATAAAAAACGTTTAATGATTTTGAAAAAAATTTGTGTTTTTATTGGAAATATTGGAAATTATTATTTTAATATAACCTGAATTAATTTTAAAACAAGGCTTACCTCGAAAGACTGTTTGCTCATGCGAAAATGCTTCCGAAAATCATCTAAGTTGTATCTAGGAATTGTTTGCTCAAAAAAATTTTGGTTCCGTTCATGTCTTTTATTATTAGTTAATTCTTATGTTGAACTTTCAGATAAAATTGGCAAAACAATATTAAGTTCATCATCATCCGCTAATAAATCCACAAGAGTGCTGATAAATTCCATTCTTAAATTTTAAATTATTTGCAGCAAAAATTTTTTTAAGTCACAATATGGCGAATATGTATTTATTTTTGACATTTCAATATTGTCGGCACTTAGCGCAAGCATACGGTTCGGTAACGACAAGGTCGCTTCACCTAGCACACCGCTGGAAAGCGTACGCTTTCGCTCGAACGCTTGGTCTACCGAACCCGCCCATTGTAAAAATCGTGTTTTTGTATATAACATAATATGTACTTGAATAACATAGTAACGTTATTATAATGTTCAATATTGCGCGGCATATTTAAATACTGTTTACATTATATCATTATTTATTTTTTTGGCAGCACTATTTTGTAATTGTATTAAATTAGACATTAATAATTAAAAATATTCTCGTGGCGATTCTCCAACCTTGTGTCTCCTGCGTATTTTTAATTTATCATGTCAAATGCTATGCAATTAAAAAAATCTGATTCTCCTACCTCGCTCCTACGTTAAAATTTAAGGAAATAGCCAAAAAAAAAATTGATTTTTTCTTTTAGAATAAACAAAAATGATTCATTCTTTTAGAATAAATTAAACGATTAACACTTAAAAAGTGTTAATATATAATTTCTCTTTAAAGATTTAAATTATAGCAGTATTATCAGTTATTTTATATTAAAAATATTTAAAAATGAGTGCCACTAACAGTAAGTTAAAGATATAAACTTAATAATTATAATTAAATAAAAATAAAAGAAAAGTTTTGTTACTGGGTTGCGGAAATATGCTCCGGGACAGCGACCATATGGAACACATTTTGTTATAAGGTTGTATGTTATTATATGTGTAAAAATTCTATTCCAATAGGTGGACGAAACCAAATAGTGAAAATTGACGAATCAAAGTTTGGCAGGAGAAAGTAGGCCAGTGGGTGTTTGGAGGAATACAACGTGGGACAGCAAATTGCTTTTTCGTACCTGTAGAGAAGCGGGACACTGCCACATTACTTCCACTTACAGAAAGATGGATTCTACCGAAAACCACTATCATTTCTGATGAAACGAAGGCTTATTCTCGCCTTAAAAAACATAAATATAAGTATAAACACCTGACGGTAAACCATAAGCGTGGATATGTGAACCCAATGACTAGCGCCTGCACCAATGGAATTGAAAGCCGTTGGCAACATGTGAAAGCCTCACTTGCAACATACAACCGCCTGAAAAGATTTTTAAAGTATATTTTGCAAAATATATGTATTGTTTAAAAATTAAAAAAACTAACAATGATGTTGTTAAGGTTTTTTTCGGAGATCTCGGGTCAAATGATGAATGAAAGTGGAAACAAAAATATACTATTGAAAAAAAAAATAGGTAATTTAAATATTGAGTATTTAATATACCAATAATATAACAATCAAAACATACAAAACTAACTTTTCACAAAATTTGATAAATTTTGTTTTTTTTTAGTCGACATATAAAAAAAAATGTTTTTATTTTGATACATGAGGCCATTGTTAACATTAAATCGAATATTGGAAATTCTTCGCTTAACCATATATTTGCTTTAAAATGTTGTACACTCAATTCTGTTTTTATGCGATTTTGAATTTATGCGGTTTTTCTATACGATTTTTTTTATATGATATTTTTGTGGGAATTATATATTGGTTTTTATTATTTATATATATTATTTATATTATATAGTTTTTCTTTATTTCTTGCAAAAAATACGAGCAGTGCTCATTGTGTTTTGGTCTGTTGTCGCATTAAGTAGCTTAGTTGTTTACTTTTTAATGATTCGGAGATTAAAATTTTAAGCTATTGATTTGATTCGTTTTAATTTTTAACTAATTCTGTCTTCAAAAACGTTTAGCAATCTACCAAATTAATTTTTTTCTGTTGATAATGTTCTTTTTTATGCGATTTTTTTGGCTATTTCTTTGATTTTATGCGCTTTCAATGAACGTGAAACGTATTCCTATTTATTAGTCGTAAGTCGTGTTTTTTTTATGCGATTTTTTTATGCGTTTTGCTGCAGAACGTATCTACCGCATAAAAAGAGAATTGAGTGTACTTTCGATGTGATTTTTTTCTGTCGACCAACGTCGGTTTAAGGTTTTTAAATATTCGACTTTGTGAATAATCCGGATATCGAATACCTTTAAATCAAAATATCCGAAAACTATCCAGATATTCGAATAGTATTTAAAAATTAAATAATAACACAAAATTTAAATTTTTATAGATGAAATTCATAATTTATTAAAAGAAAAAATCATAAAATTTATAAAAATAATAAATAAAGTCTATTTCATAAGTCTGTTTTATAAATAGTATAGGATCACATTTTTTAAACGATAAATTTAACTGATAACTTTAACTAATAATTTTTATTTCATTTTTAAGAACGCGTTATTTTTATTATGCGAAAATTATAGAATTAAAAGTGTCAATTGCCGGCAACGGGAAAAAACTCGTTCCGTTGCAATTGATGTTGGTTTTATTGTACCAAGTGTTTTATATAGAAAATCAAGATTTTCATTTTTTTTTTTGAGCTGGCTAATATCAAAAAATCTTTTTTTAATTATGGTTTAGTTTTGTTATTTTCGGCAACAACTTTTGTGCAATAAATTGATGGATGATATAGCCAGCTCAAGTTTTTGCTGCAGCGATTTATTTTGTTGATCTCATAAGCATAAGTCTTCCTCAAAATCATTTAACAGGTTTGCTTGTGTACATGGGAATAATCGATTGAAAATTTGTTCTGCCATTGTTATTGCGGCAGCCTTTGAAGAATATTCAAAATATTCGTTCGTACATTTGTATATTTTTAGTTTTTAGCCAAATGATTATAGTCATTAATGTTTTGTCGCGGCGTTCGTCGTTTTTTTAACTGAATTGAAATTTTTTTTTTAATTCATTGGAATTTTCTTTATGTTTTTCCAAGACAAATTTATAATATAAACACCTTCCGCTGATGTTGCTTAGTTTTTTTACTGCAGTTTCCAATGGTGACAAGGTATCGCGTGCTCTTCTAAAACTAATATGTCGCTCTCCGCTATTATCTGTTGGCCTAATTCATGCAAAGTTTTATTAAGAAGTTCTTTTATTTGAAGAAACCTTATTTTGATCAACGAATACCATCGTGTTTTTACATCCATTAATAATTGTAAGTCCTTACCGTTTTGTTCAAAACAAACTATTTTTTTTTTTATCGAAGAAGTTCTGATATTTCTTATTGTTTTACTTAGGTTATCTACGTAAACTTTTGTTTTTTCTGCATCACACTTTTTTTTATGTGCACTAATCCCAATAAAATATCCCGAATTTTTTAGATATAACATCAACAAGAGCATGCAAAGTAACATTAAGATATTCTATTCATGGAGTTATCTTTCCACTCGTCAACCGTCAGTTGATGGGTTTTTTGGCGTGCTATACCCTTTACTGTTCCCATTATAGCTGTGATGTTATTACTACATTAATTGAAAAACCATCTTCCGCAATATAACGTGATATAATTTCATCTATAGTCTCAGCTTTCATATATTGCAAAATGCTATTTGCGGTGGTAGTTTTTTTTGGTGATGGTTTTTTTGGATTGTTGGCATTTTCATTATGAACTATTAGTATTTTATGTGTTTTTAAATGATTTATGTAGAAATTCATCTACAAATTCACATCATGGAATTTGCAACTTTGTTTTGTATAATTATTCTGAAAAATGAATCCTACATTATACACTGTCAAACAACTACAAATTAATTCATAATTTGTACCAGCAACAACGATGCCAAAGCAACAGCTGCCAACAGTTATGCAACGGATGCAAAATATGCTGCCTTACATTATCACGCTACGGGTTAAGCGTGTAGCGGTAGACAAAACAATTAAATACTGCGAATTTAATATATTTTAACAAATTTGTAATTGTAGAAAAAGAATTGTAGTAAATCTAAATTAAATATTTATATTTTAATAAAATCACTTTCAAAATACAAGTTGAGCAATCAACATTAACATCTAAAAACGAAGTTTCATTATAATTAAGTACTACGCTATTCTTTGGTTAATTTCCACTTTGAAATCAAATATTTAAATGCACGTTATTTTCTTTTACTTATCATCTCTAACAGAAATTATTAATAATTTCTATTGGACAGATTTAATAAACAGAGCGAGTATAATAGCACATACTTAACTCGAAAACAAAACAAAATAGTCTAAACAATTTATAAGGCTGCGTTTACACTATAGAGTTTTTTGCTAAAAGCTAGAGAAAAAAATCGCGTGGAGACGCGTAGAGTAGTGTATACACCCTTTAGAGCTCTACACAAGCGCTCTACGGACGCTCTAGGCGAAAGTTCTCTCGGCTTAAAAACTCTATAGTGTATACACAATTTTTTCGTGTGCGGTAGAGCTCTGCGTTGATTCTACGCTCTAGCAAAAATATCTGATAGAATTTTTTTTTCTACATCAAACAAAACGGTTAATTTTTCATGGAAAGTAATTAAAAACAAAAACATTAAAAATTAAAATATTTTATTGCTTGTGCATTATTTTAAAATATCCCTAAATTACCCACCTAATCGCCCACCTAATATTTACTTCTATCTTTAATTTACTACGTTTACATTATATCAGGAATTCATTAAATCTAATTTCTTAAATTATTCAAAGTTAAATTTATGGTAATAATCGGTGTTCTAATTCTATGCTTATTCGTGTGGTTTTGTCCGTTCAAGTCTACGTATGTTGTCTGTGGTGTCAAGGAGATAGATTTTCTAGATATTCACATGTTGATGTAGTCTATGTTCATGACTTACTGCAAATTTCTTAATTACTGTGTCTACCATATCCACCTTTAAGTCCCTGTGGATATTGGTGTTTCAGATGTACCAAGGGGCGTTAATTATATTCCTCAATACTTTATTTTGAAAAGTGAAGCGCAGTGGATAATTTATTTTGTGACGAATACTCAAATAGCGACGACAGTAAAAATGCAAGCGATATAAATGAAGAAAGTGCTACCGCGAACGTAAATAAATCAACAATGGATGGGAAACAATGGAATAATGTACCAAACCAAAGAAAATCTGGCAGATTAGGAAGTCAAAACGTAATCACACTTCAATCCAGTATTTTAAAATTTGAAATTATTTATTTCCAATTTGAATTGTTTATTTCCATTTTGAAATTGTTTATTTCCAATTTGAAATTGTTTATTTCCAATTTGAAGTTGTAAAGGTATGTATGTATTGGTTAATCGGAAGAAACTCGCCACTATCAACATACAACAAATTGCTTCTTTACAAGCAAATATTAAAACCTATCTGGACTTATGGCATCCAATTATGGGGATCCACTAAAAAAAGTAATGTAAAAATAATACAAACGTTTCCAAATAAAGTATTAAGGAATATAATTAACGCTCCTTGGTACATCAGAAACACCAATATCCACAGGGACTTAAAGGTGGATATGGTAGACACAGTAATAAAGAAATTTGC
>Ga0302173_10001795_pt1 | contig 10608 bp, 11 predicted proteins | sample I_Fen_N3_1_FD_198785 | JGI IMG/M metagenome (GOLD analysis project Ga0302173, IMG submission 198785) | Peat permafrost microbial communities from Stordalen Mire near Abisko, Sweden - I_Fen_N3_1 | ecosystem: Environmental > Terrestrial > Soil > Wetlands > Permafrost | place: Sweden: Abisko... | reverse complement strand
GGCGAAAATCAATACGGTATTGATGAGAAACGATTGGGTGAATACGCGTCACAGATTGCAGAAATTGCCTCAATGGGTGTTCAGATAGGCATCGTTATTGGTGGAGGAAATATATTCCGTGGATTAAGTGGCTCTTCAAAAGGATTCGACCGCGTTCAGGGCGATCAAATGGGCATGTTGGCTACCGTTATCAATAGTCTGGCATTAAACTCCGCATTGCAGGCCTTAGGGGTTAAATCGAGGGTGCTTACTGCAATCCGTATGGAGCCGGTAGGAGAGTTCTACAGCAAACAAAAAGCCATTGAAGGGCTGGAGAAAGGTGAAATCATTATTATTTCTGCCGGGACAGGGAATCCGTTTTTCACTACGGACACCGCTTCTTCATTACGTGCTATTGAAATTGAAGCAAATGTCATGCTGAAAGGTACACGTGTTGATGGCATTTATACCGCTGACCCCGAAAAGGATAAGACGGCTGTGAAATTCGAAGAAATAACCTACGATGAAATATATAACCGGAACTTAAAAGTGATGGATCTTACTGCAACCACCATGTGCAAAGAAAATAACATGCCGATCTATGTTTTCGATATGGATACGGCAGGTAATCTGAAAAAGGTAATGATGGGTGATAAAATCGGAACTTTAGTAAGAAATTAAAAAATAAAGTGTCCAATCAGCAGGTCAAAATAGTAAATCCTATTTTATAACTTTCAAACAACAAACTTACAAACATCAAACTTACAAACATAACTTTATTATGCAAGACATTAAACCAATTTTGACACACGCCGAGGACAGCATGGAAGCAACAGTGTTGTTTTTGGATGAAGCACTGGCACATATCCGTGCAGGAAAAGCGAATCCACGTATTCTGGATGGTGTAAAAGTGGATTATTACGGACAACATGTTCCGATTGCCAATGTCGCTACCATTACGACTCCTGATGCAAAAACCATCTCCATTCAACCGTGGGAAAAGGGATTGATTTCAATCATTGAAAAAGCCTTATTAAATTCGGATATAGGTATTACTCCTATGAATAACGGTGAGACTATCCGGTTGGGAATTCCACCACTCACAGAAGAACGCCGCCGTCTACTGGCCAAACAATCAAAAGCAGAATGCGAAGATGCCAAAATAAGTGTTCGTAATTCACGCAGAGATGCTATTGAACATTTCAAGAAAATGGTGAAAGAAGGTCTTCCTGAAGATGTGGAGAAAGATGCAGAAGTTACCATTCAGAAAGTGCATGATAAGTATATCAGAAAGATTGACGACTTGTATGTTGCCAAAGAAAAAGAAATCATGACAGTCTAATTATTTACTATTTTGTCATTTACTATTTACTATTATCAATACAATCAGTCATCTCAATTAAATTGGGATGACTGATTTTTTATACAATTGCAGTTCAAATAACTAACCGGTGGAAAGTGAATACATTCAATGTTTTTATTGTGATCATAAAGACCAATATAATTGTAAATGAACGCTTGGTGATTAATTCTAATCAAAATTGTTATCTTTGTAAAATCTTCGAACGTTGTCTCTAAACAAGGAATAAAAATCGAATTAGTAGCAGTTAAAAAAATAATTGAAAGATGATTGTATATAAAGTGACCGGTTTTTGGTTTAATAAACTTTTCAAACCGCAAACCTCAAACTCTTCAAACTTCAAACTCTTCAAACGCCAAACCTATTAACGTATGATTGGATTAGTTGTAAAAAACACGGGCAGCTGGTATCAGGTTAAAACGGATACCGGTGAATTGTTTGAATGTAAAATAAAAGGACATTTTCGTTTGCAGGAGATACGGAGTACCAATCCCATAGCTGTAGGCGACAATGTTGAATTCGAAAAGAATGAAGACGGTTCAGCCATGATTCATGCTATATCCGACCGCCGGAATTATATCATTCGCCGTTCTTCAAATCTTTCAAAACATTCACAGATCCTGGCTGCCAATCTCGATTTAGTGGCACTGATTGTAACTGTAAATTATCCCGAAACATCAACTGTATTTATCGACCGTTTTCTGGCAACTGCCGAAGCATACCGTGTACCGGCTTGTATCGTATTCAATAAAATTGACCGGTATTCGGAAAGCGAAAACGAGTATCTTGAAGCACTGGAGAACCTTTATGAATCATTAGAGTATCCTGTTTTCAGAATATCAGCATTGCATTCGGAGAACATTCAGGAATTAATGGCTTTTTTTGCGGGTAAAACAACACTCTTCTCAGGAAATTCCGGTGTCGGAAAATCTACGTTAATTAATGCCATAGCACCCCTTTCACTGGCTAAAACAGCCGAGATATCTTCGTATCACAATAAAGGTATGCATACCACCACATTCTCTGAAATGTTTGAATTGCTCGCCGGTGGGCATATTATCGATACTCCGGGTATCAAAGGCTTTGGAACCATTGACATGGTGGTGACCGAAATAGGCCACTATTTCAAAGAAATATTTGAAACCTCAAAAAACTGCAAATTCGCCAATTGCACTCATGTTCATGAACCGGATTGTGCCGTAATACAAGCCGTTGAAAAACAATTTATTAGTGCATCGCGATATCAGAGTTATTTAAGTGTCTTGAAAGACTGTGATGAAGGAAAATATAGATAAAATGAATATTATTGCACATTTAACTATCAATTGATAGCAAAAATAGGGCAAAATACAAAAATATTAAATACATTTGTAATCTATAATAACAATTAATGTCAATCGACTAATATTAAGGAAATAAATTGAATACTATGGCACAACATCAAATTGACAGGTTAGACAAAAAAATTCTGCAGCTGATTTCTCAAGACGCACGTATTCCTTTTCTGGAGGTTGCACGTGAATGCAATGTATCCGGTGCAGCAATTCACCAACGCATTCAAAAACTTCGAAATACGGGCATTATAAAAGGGTCGGAATTCGTAATTGATACATATAAAGTGGGCTTTCAAACCTGTGCTTATATCGGGATAACGCTGAGTGAAATAAAGATGTTTAACTCGGTGGTTGATGAATTGAAGAAAGTGCCTGAAGTGGTTGAATGCCATTATGCAACCGGTAAATATTCCATGTTTGTCAAAATATATGCGAAGGACAACCGTCATTTGTTGCAAATCATTCTTGAACGATTGACTCTAATACCGGGTATAGCCCATACCGAAACATTCCAGATCTCGTTGGATGAGATCTTCCGCCGTCAGCTTTCAGTATTTGAAATTGAATCAACCGTTGATATTATTGACGAAGAATAGTATTCATAACTTACAGATATAAAAAACGCCTCAATTAAGAGGCGTTTTTTGTGTCTGCTATGCTTTATCAGTCTCTATAATGGCCTTTTACCGACAAAACAAAAACTGTTACTATCTCTTCGGTAACACTATAAACTAATCTGTTTTTTTTATCTAATCTTCTTGACCATAATCCTGAAAATTCATATTTAAGTTGTTCAGGCTTTCCAATACCTTCAAAAGGATGTTCAGAAAGTTCATTTAAAATTCTTTCAATTCTCCTGATAACTATTTTATCACCTGATTTATATAATTTAACTAATTGTTGCTTTGTTGTATCAGTCAAAACTACAAAATATCTGCCCATATATTTTTAAGGTCTTTAATAGTTGTAATTTTTCCTTTTTTTACATCTTCAATTCCTTGTTTAATAGAGGCAATTACTGCCGGGTCAGAGAAGTACATATCTGTTTCTTCACTTTCTTCGATTGGGGTTAAGAGCACCGGTTTTCTGTTTTTCCCTCTGTGGACAATTATTCGTTCTTTCTCTGCTAAATCAAAATAGCTTTTTTGATTTTCCCTGAATTCTCTTGTTGAAATAATCCTCATACAATTTATTTATTAAATGTGTACACGTACGTGTGCAAATATAACAAATGAAATTGATACTTGTTGCTGAATTATGATTATTTAAATTCTAAATTGTAAACGAATAAATAGTAAATGCATTTACATTCTCTCCGGCACTTCAATTCCCAGCAACAGCATTCCTGTTTTAATCGTGGAGGCAATGGTTTCCGAAAGAATCAGCCTGAACTGTTTCAATTCAGGGTTTTCTTCTTTTAAAATGGTGGTGTCATGGTAGAACTGGTTGAATTCTTTCACCAGATCATAAATATAATTGGCGATTAGTGCCGGACTGAATTCTTCACCTGCCAGTTGAACTGTCGAAGGAAATTCAGTAATCAGTTGTACCAGGTAGCTTTCTTTTTCTGAAATGGCAAGTCCGGTATTGGTAAGCGAACTGAAGTCAATGCCCTGCTCTGTAGCCTTCCTGAGAACTGATTTGATACGAGCGTGGGTATATTGAATGAAAGGGCCTGTATTGCCATTAAAATCGATCGATTCTTTTGGGTTGAACGTCATGCTCTTCCGTGGATCGACTTTCAGGATAAAGTATTTCAGGGCTCCCAAACCGACCATATTGACGATTTTCTCAATCTCTTCCGGAGTACTGTTATCGAGTTTGCCTAATTCCTGTGAAGTTTCACGGGCCGATTCAACCATTTCATCCATCAGGTCATCTGCATCCACCACTGTTCCTTCACGGCTCTTCATTTTACCTTCGGGAAGTTCCACCATCCCGTACGAGAAGTGTACCAGGCTTTTACCCCATTCAAATCCCAGTTTATCCAACAGCAGCGATAGTACCTGAAAGTGGTAGTTTTGTTCGTTTCCTACCACGTATACCATTTTATTGATCGGATAATCATCATAGCGTAGTTTGGCAGTTCCGATGTCCTGGGTCATATAAACGGAAGTACCATCGGCACGTAACAATAATTTCTCATCCAATCCATCACCTGTCAGGTCGGCCCATACAGAACCATCTTCACGGCGATAGAAAACACCGTTTGCAAGTCCTTCTTCTACTTTTCCTTTCCCTTCGAGGTAGGTCTGCGATTCGTAATATATTTTATCAAAATCAACTCCCAGCTTTTTATAGGTAACATCAAAACCAGCATATACCCAGCCGTTCATGGTTTCCCATAAATGACGGACATTAGGGTCGTTGTTTTCCCAGGCAAGGAGCATCTGTTGTGCTTCAATAATCAGAGGAGCCGATTTTTTAGCTTCCTCTTCGGTCATCCCTTTATCAATTAATCCCTTGATTTCAGCTTTGAATGCCTGATCAAATATCACATAATATTTCCCAACCAAATGGTCACCTTTCATACCCGAGCTTAGAGGAGTTTCTCCGTTACCAAAGAGTTTCCACGCAAGCATCGATTTGCAGATATGGATACCCCGGTCGTTCACAATATTGGTTTTTACAACTTTCCATCCATTGGCCTTTTGAATTTCAGCAATGCTGTGACCCAGTAAATTATTACGGACATGCCCTAAATGAAGGGGTTTGTTGGTGTTTGGGGACGAATACTCAATCATCATCAGCGGAGATGCATCAGTTGCCTTTTTAATTCCAAACCCGGCATCTTTGTGGATGAGGTTCAACGTCTCCAGCCAGTAGCTTTTGCTGATGCTTAAATTCAGAAAGCCTTTGATGACATTATACGACGATACTACCGGATTGTTTTTCAGTATGAATTCGCCAATTTCCTGACCTGTCTGTTCGGGTGATTTACGGGCTGCCTTTACAAACGGAAAAATGACAGCTGTCAGGTCGCCTTCAAATTCTTTTTTTGTTTTCTGAAGTTGTATCTGTTTAGCCTCTGTTTCCAGACCATAAAGTGTCTTTACTGCTTCGGCAACTACGGTTCCAAGGATGGTTTCTAAATTCATATGAGTATGTTATGTCTTACGGGGTGCAAAGATACGTAAATAAGAGGTAAGAGGCAAGCAATCAGGAGTAAGAAGTGATAGGTGAGGAGTGAGTATTTAAGAATGAGGATTATAAAGTGACATTTTTGAAAAATAGGGAACAAGATAAATCAAAAATGTATTTTTTATGATTAAAATTCAATGTCGTTTAGTTAAGGTTTTTGATGAGAGACGCCCTTTGTGATACTTTGTGACTTAGAGATTCCCGACATTCGGGATGTTCCATTTGTGGCAAGACAGGTAAGATAATATTAGCCACGAAGGCACAAAAACACTAAGTTGCATATCATAGATTCCGATTTATCGGAAAAGAAAACATTAACTAAACGGCATTGGATTATAATTATTCTATTTCCAAAATTTATAAAAACAATAATCCTATTCCTTAAGTAGCCTTTTGATAGTACATTAATGCTAATTATTAGAAATTCTAAATGATGAAATTGTAAAAAAAACGCCTGTCCTTCATCATAAAGAACAGGCGAATTATATGTTTGTAACCATTTAACCAATCAACCAATCAACCAATCAACCAATTAACTAATCAACCAATTAACCAATTAACCAATCAACCAATTAACTAATTAACTAATCAACCAATTAAAAAATTTTCCAACCCAATGAAATAACAAAGGTATTTGCCGGAATTTTATCGATAGTTACATCTTTCAGTTTCGTTTGATACATATCGTTAATTACCTGGTAACGGAAATCCAATGACAACATCAGTACATCTACACCGAAACCGGCTTCAAGACCTAATTGTGCAGCCTTAACATCTTCAATTAATTGGTCTTTTGTTAATGTTCCTCCATTTGAAAGTACATTATAATCAAGAGATGAGCCAGCATTAAATCTTAATTTCGGACCTGCAAACACACGAAGGTTAGCAACTTTTAAATCCAATACTTTATAACCTAACAGTAAAGGTACATCCACTGTGCTGACAGTTACATTTTTATTGAAAGTCCCAGTTATGGTATTGTCACTACTAGTTACATTCATGTCATAATTCTTTTTCCCCATGGCGTAAAGTAATTCAGGTTGAAAATACAACTTACTGGCATTTAATCGTAAGAATACACCAGCCTGGAACCCGTTTTTATACTCTGAATTGACTGACTTTAAATTGTAAGAACCGTTAGTAATTGAACCTAAATCGTTGGCTCCCAGAGAAGAGTTGTACCCTGCCTTGACACCGAAATTAATCTGTGCGTTGGCGAAAGAAACACATAGCAGGATTGCTGCTGTAATAATTACCTTTTTCATAAACAAATTTTTTTAATTAAGTATAGAATTATTATTTAATACATCATTGAAAACGTTTAATCTATCTAATTGTTATACAAACAAAAGTTAAAAGGTTACCCACATTGGATTGTGAATGATGATTTTAGTGGGGTTGAATATTAAATCCTCCTTCTCGGGTATCTGTAGAATGTATTCCTTTCCACCCGCATTGGTCAGTTTCCTGTCACGTAACCAGATATTAAAGTCTTTCAGCTGCGAGTAACTGATCCCGTGTTGTGCTGCCCACACTGTCCAGTCGGCTACCGGTCCTTTTACCGAAACATCCTTTGTCCTGATGGTTTGATAGAACTGATCCCTTCCCAGGGTATATCCAAAAGCTTTCGGGTTTTCAAGGAATTGTTTCATGGCAAGTATTCTGAATACATACCTGCTGGTTTCGGAGGTAAGTAACATATCAAAAGCTTCGTCGACCTGTTGGTTCTCTTTTTCTTTCGAGATCCTGCCCATGCCTGCGTTGAAGGATGCCGCTACTGTAGTCCAGTTCTTATACTTGTTATAGGCACTTTTAAAAAACTTACAAGCGACTTCAGTCTCTTTTTCAATATGAAAGCGCTCATCTACTTCATCGTTTACTTCAATACCAAACTGTCTTGAAGTATCAGGCATAAATTGCCAAAGCCCGGCAGCTTTTGCCCCCGATATGGCCCGTGGGTCCAGGTTGCTTTCGATGACCGCCAGGTATTTGAAATCATCAGGTATCCCGTTCTTTTTTAGTATCGGTTCAATAACCGGGAAATAACGGTTTGCCCGTTTTATGATCAATAAACTTACTGAGTGATTATAGGCTATCACTATCTGTTCACGGTCGAACCTTTCGCGCATATCATAACGCTCGAGTGAAATGTTCTGACCTGCAAACTGCATGCCGGATGGAATGGGAAATGAATAGATAGGTTCAATACTGAAGAGGGAACGTGAAATACAAAAACATAAGAATAAAATTATCGCTGATTTATGTCTCATATTATTTTATTTATTATTTAAATTCTACTAATTAATCTCTGCAAAGGTAAGGAATATGAGGTATTGTTTTACCAATAACTAAAAAAAACAAACTTAAAGGGTTGATTTTATAAGTCGAAGTTAAATTTATCTATCTTTGTAATTCAATTCACCAACAACTTTGTTGTACTAACCCAAAACCACATAGAACACAGATATATGAAACGAGCTATTTTCCCCGGGACTTTTGATCCGTTTACCATTGGTCATTATAGCATTGTGGAACGAGGGTTAACTTTTTTCGACGAAATCGTCATTGGTATTGGTATAAACCAAACCAAGAAAACACTTTTTTCCATCGAAAAAAGAATAGAAATCATTCAGCAGGCATTTATAAATGAACCTCGCGTTATTGTCTTGTCGTATAATAGTCTGACAGTCGATTTTGCTCTTTCGGTTCAGGCTGAATTCGTCCTGAGAGGATTACGTTCGGTAGGCGATTTCGAATACGAACGTACAACAGCCGATGCCAACCGTAAACTTACCGGCATTGAAACTGTTATCCTGTTTACGGAATCAAAGTATTCGTATATTTCGTCTACTGTAGTCCGGGATCTGATTTCCTACGGTAAAGATATCTCAATATTTTTACCCCCTAATGTAATCTTATAAGTAACATTCATTATCCATTTAAAAGAAAACAGTAAATACAACCCATCATCATATGAAAAAAGTAATTTGTTTCATCCTTTTGTCTTTTTTAATAAGTACTTCAAATGGCTATGCTCAGACTGCTAATGAACATAGTTTTAAAATAAGTAAAAACCTGACCATCTTTAATTCAGTCCTTCGTGAGCTTGATATGTTCTATGTTGACACGTTGAGTTATAATAAGATGATGAAGTCAACTATTGATAATATGCTCGAAAAGCTTGATCCGTATACTGTTTACCTGCCCGAAGAAGAAACTGAAGATCTGACTTTTATGACTACCGGCGAATATGCGGGTATCGGAGCTTTAATCATGAAAAAAGATAAACTGATCTGTATCTCCGAACCGTATGAAGGCATGCCGGCTCAACGAAACGGAGTACGTGCGGGTGACGTCATTATCGAGGTAGATGGTGAAAAGGTTGAAGATCTGAGTGTAAGCGAAGTAAGTGCACTGCTCAAGGGAACTCCCAATACCATGATTAAGCTAAAATTGAAACGATTGGGTGAAAAGAACCTGATTGAAAAGGAGTTCCTTCGTGAAAAGATACAGGTAAACCCGGTTTCGTATTCGGCTAAAGTCGCCGACAAAGTAGGTTACGTAATGCTGAATGAATTTACTGACCGGGCTGCATTGGAACTTAAAAATGCAGTGAATGAATTGGTTAAACAGGATAAAATTGAATCGCTGGTGCTGGATATTCGGAACAATGGTGGTGGTTTAATTGACGAAGCTGTAAAAATTGTAGGCTTCTTCGTTCCAAAAGGAACGGATGTGGTGACTACCAAAGGAAAAAATAAAGAGTCCGACCGTACCTATAAAACACCTGTCGAACCTGTTTTCCCTTTACTGAAATTAGTAATCCTGGCAAACCGTTCGTCGGCTTCGGCTTCCGAAATTGTAGCCGGATCTATACAAGACCTTGACCGTGGAGTAATCGTCGGGGAACGTACGTTTGGTAAGGGGCTGGTTCAGAATATACGGCCACTTAATTACGGGGGACATTTAAAAGTAACGACAGCCAAATATTATATTCCAAGCGGGCGGTGCATTCAGGCTCTCGATTACAGTCACCGAAATGAAGACGGGAGCGTGGGACATATTCCTGACAGTCTGACTTCCGAATTTAAAACTCACAACGGTCGTATCGTTCGTGATGGTGGTGGCATTGTGCCCGATACCATTACAAAGGATGACAGGAAGATCAATATTGCCTATTATATCTTTGCGCAAAACCTGTATTTCGATTTTGCCACACTCTATGTACTGCAACATCCTAACATTGCTGCACCTTCTGAATTTACTTTGTCGGATGTCGATTTTAAGGCTTTTACAGATTATCTGGTCGAAAAGAAATTTACGTATACCACTCAAACCGAAAAGTCGTATAATGCTTTGTTGGAAATGGCTCAATACGAGGGACTGGATAAACAGGCAAAAACTGAATTTACGGCTCTAAAAACTAAATTGATGCCTGATATCACAAAGAACATAGAAGCTAATAAAACCGAAGTGACTGAATTGCTTAGCCTTGAAATTATCAAACGGTATTATTATCAAAAAGGTGAAATTCAGTTCTCGTTGCGTACCGACAAAGATCTAAAGGTGGCAATCAACTTACTGAAACCGGATGGAAAGTACCAGAAAACATTAAACATAAAATAAACATTCCGGGAATCTCTTATATCTGATTTCATATTCCATGATAATTGATCTTATATCTTGGTTTTTTCATCTTTCATCTTTCATCTTTGTTCTTGGCTCTTGGCTCTTCTTTTATATCAACCCGGAACAAAAATCTTGATTATTCTGTCTAATTAAAAGGTTTTTGAT
>Ga0302173_10001793_pt1 | contig 10612 bp, 8 predicted proteins | sample I_Fen_N3_1_FD_198785 | JGI IMG/M metagenome (GOLD analysis project Ga0302173, IMG submission 198785) | Peat permafrost microbial communities from Stordalen Mire near Abisko, Sweden - I_Fen_N3_1 | ecosystem: Environmental > Terrestrial > Soil > Wetlands > Permafrost | place: Sweden: Abisko... | reverse complement strand
AAAGAACTTTTTGATTCCGATTGCGTTATCAGGAGATCGAACATATAACAAGGATACTATTAGAAAATATGTTGTGGAAGGAAATAGGATTATTCCAGGCTGCTCAACAGTCAATTTTGATGCGATATCAAAAGAAAGAATTTTCGATTCTATTGATAATATCAAAGGAATTAAAAAAATTATAAAGGATAGCTATATAAGTTTGAAATACAAATTGGGACGAATTCCAACGTTGGTTGAATTCTATGAAAATGGAGAAGTTGATCCAAGTTTAATATTAGAAAATTATAAATCATATTTTTCATTTTTGTTAAGTGTAGAGGAAACATATAAAGGGCAACAATTATCTGAGAACGATTTAATTACACTAGAGTATTTATCGAAAATAATTTCTAGGGGAAAACGTCCACATGAGCTAGAAATCTTAAAATTAATTATTTCACAAGGGAAATTTGATACAGCTGATTTGAAAAGGATATTAGAAGAAAAATATAATGTGATTAGTAGTGAGAAGGTTATAAATGCAGCATGCGCTGTACTGGAAGGATCTTTTATTAGTAAAGATTTAGAAAAAGATAAATATTCACATATTGATATTTTAGTTGAAAGAAATACGGGTATATATGAGAGAATATTTACCTTTTATGAGAGGATGAAGCAAATCGAATTTAGAAATCAAATAAATGATTTGATAGAACTAGGTACGAAAAAATACCAAGATGTATATAGTTATATGAGTAATCGTAGGAATGAATTTGTTTTGTATGAAAAATATTCTCGTAGGGATGTATGTTTGCTACTTAATTGGGGGAAGGATTTATCATCTACTATGTATGGAATGAAACGCCTTAAAGATGATGTAGCTATTTTTGTTACATATAATAAAGTTGGTGGCGATAGTGAACGAGCATATAGTGAAGGTAAGCCGGATTATGCTGATGAGTTTATTAGGGATAGTAACAATGTGTTTGCATGGGATTTTCAAATAGGAAGGGGACCGAATAGTTCATATGTATTAGATGTATGTGAACCAAAAAGAAAACACCTTTTTATTAAGAAGAGTGATAATGAAGGTACAGATTATTATTATATGGGGTTATTTGATGTACTTGAAGTGAGTGGGGATAAAAAGAAAGATAATAATGGAAGATTGAGAGAAATATCTAAAATGAAATTCAAACTATATGATAGTGTACGTGAGGATTTAAAAGATTATCTTCAATCTAACTAATTTTTAATAATGAGATGAGCGCCGTTGCGACAGACGGCGCTCTAGTTTTAAATTTAGGGTAAGCGCATAATAAGATGGTAGGTTTTCAACCTAATTCAATAATGAGATAATGACTCCAAGAGTATTTTTACTTTTTGGAGTCGTTTACTATAAAAAATTATTGGAGGAGTTGAAAAAATGACAGAATCAAAAAAGGAAAAACATGAATTATGGTTCAGTAGAATTATGGAGTGCCGCAAAAGTGGTCTAGCTGATAAGGCATGGTGTATAAAAAATAACATAGAGCCAAGTACCTTTTATTACTGGGTAAAGATATTGCAAAAGGAATCTTGCGAAATACCTCCTACAACAAAATCAGAGATGACAGTATCTGAACCTCAACCAGTTGTACCATTAGTAATCGCCTCAGATACAAAACCCAAAGTTGATATAGATTCCTCCACTGCAATAATAATTCATCTCAATAATTCTATCACATTAGAAATTCAAAATTGTGCAAATCAATCGGCTATCACCAATACTATCAATGCACTTCGGCAATTATGTTAGGTGATATTTCTGGAGTTGCGAGCATCTTTATTGTATGCGGATATACCGATATGCGAAAATCAATTGATGGTCTTGCAGCAATGGTAAAACAAACCTTCGAGATGGATCCATTTTCTAACAGTTTATTTTTGTTTTGCGGGAGGCGTGGTGATAGGCTTAAAGCATTATATTGGGAAAGTGATGGATTTGTTCTGATGTACAAGCGTCTTGAAAGTGGTAGATTTCAGTGGCCACGTAAAGCGGAGGAAGTTAGAGATGTTACCTGGCAGGAATTTCGATGGCTTATGGAAGGTCTTTCAATAGACCAACCGAAAGCATTAAAAGATGTAAAAAACAGAGACTTTTAGTTTGAAAAAATACATATAAAAGCCCTTTTAAGCCCCCTATTTTAGGCGCTTTCAAGGGATTTTCTAGTTGAAAAAACATGAGAAATATGCTATAATTATACCTATAAAACAAAGGAGCTTTCTCACAAAAATGACGCCAGAAGATTATATCAAGCAGTTAGAAAATACAATTGAATCATTGCAAAATCAAATATCAAATCTAACTGAAATGGTATCGCTTCTCACAAAGCAAAAGTTTGGAAGTTCAAGTGAGAAAACCAAAGTGCCTGATATTGACGGACAAATGAGTCTTTTTGATGAAGCAGAAACGAGTGCAAATGATAATGCAGCTGAACCTGATGTTGAAACGATTGTTAAAGAGCATTCAAGAAACAAAAAGAAAAAAGGTTATAAGGAAGAATTAATTAAAAACCTTGAGATAATAGAAGTACCTTGCGAGCTCCCAGAAGAGGCGCAGTACTGTTCTTGGTGCAATACAAAGTTAGTTCCTATTGGAAAAGAAACGGTTCGTGATGAACTTCAATTCATACCAGCTCAAGTAAAAATAATTAGGTATATAAGATATGCATATGAATGTCCTACCTGTAGAAAAGATGGTGTGCCTGTTATTCAAAAAGCACTCACGCCATCTCCAGTTATGAAACATTCTCTTGCTTCACCATCATCAGTTGCATACACAATGTATCAAAAGTATGTTAATGCAATGCCTTTATATAGGCAGGAAAATGAATGGGAACGCTGTGGGATAAAATTAAGCAGGGCAACGCTTGCCAATTGGATTATTCGTTGCAGTAAGGATTGGCTTATGCCGGTTACCGAATATCTAAAAGTAGAACTTTTAAAAAGGGATGTCCTTCATGCTGACGAAACTACAGTTCAAGTACTTAACGAACCTGGAAAAAAAGCTTCCACAAACTCTTATATGTGGTTGTATCGCAGTGGAATGGATGGATTGCCACCAATTGTACTTTTTGAATACAAACCTTCAAGAGGTGGTAATAATGCAGCGCAATATCTCAAAGAATTCCATGGTTATCTCCATACAGATGGATACTCCGGATATGAAAAAGTCGAGGATATAACAAGATGCGGTTGTTGGGCTCATCTGAGGCGATATTTTGTTGAGGCAATACCAACTGGTGCAGAAAAGCAGTTGAATATGTGTCTTGCAGACATAGGGCGTGATTATTGTAATCAGCTTTTTAAAATTGAAGAGAAACTCTCAGACTTAAAGTCAGAAGATAGAAAAATTAAGCGTCTTGAACTGGAAAAACCTGTTCTTGAAGCTTTTTGGAGATGGCTTTCTACACTTAATCCATTAAAAGGTTCAAGGCTAGGAAAAGCTGTAACCTATGCATCAAATCAAAAAGTATATATGGAAAACTATCTGCTTGATGGAAGATGCTCTATTTCAAACAATCTCGCGGAAAACAGTATAAGACCATTTACAACAGGAAGAAAAAATTGGATGTTTTCTGATAGTACAAAAGGTGCAGAAGCAAGTGCCACAGTATACAGCATTGTAGAAACAGCTAAAGCAAACAATCTGGATCCATACCAATACTTACAACATTTGCTATTATATATGCCAGACACAGACTACAAAAAATATCCACAGGCACTAGAGCATTTAATGCCATGGTCAAATTTCATACAAGAAAGTTGCAAAAAGACCATAAGAACTTAGAGTGAACGACTCCAAGTTCTTATGGTTTAAATTTTATAATAAAATACTTTTACTAGTAAACGACTCCAAGGTTGAAAAATTCAAATTGATTAATTAATACCTTCCATCTTATTATGCGCTTACTACACTGTAATAAAAAAAGAAATTTATAAAAAAAATTTATATAATCAACCCTACAAATCAACCTTTTGGCTGATTTGTTTTTTTTTGCTTTGATATACAATAAATAAATCAAATAAAGACATAGGAAAGAAATGAGGAAAATTATGAATCCAATTGTAGAGGTAAACAGTTTAGAAAAAAGTTTTGGAGATAAGAAAGTTGTTAAGGAAATATCGTTTGATGTGAAAGAGGGGGAAATATTATGCCTTCTAGGTCCAAATGGAGCGGGGAAAAGTACAACCATTAATATACTTTGTGGGGTTTTAGGATATGATGCAGGGGAAATGAAATATAAAGGAAAGAATATAAATTCATGCCTGAATGATTTTAAAAGACATCTTGGCGTGGTTCCTCAGGATTTAGCAATCTATGAGGATTTGAGCGCAGAGCAGAATGTAAAATTTTTTGCTTCCTTGTATGGCTTGAAAGGAAAAGAATTAGAAGAAAAGGTTACCAAAGCATTGGATTTTGTAGGCCTGTTGGAAAAAAGAAAAGATAAAGCAAAAACATTTTCAGGTGGAATGAAGAGGCGACTTAATATTGCGTGTGCAATCGCCCATGAGCCAGAGTTATTGATCATGGATGAACCAACGGTAGGGATTGATCCACAATCCAGAAATCATATTTTAAGTTCTATAAAAAAACTAAGTCAGCATGGCATGACAATTCTCTATACAACGCACTATATGGAAGAAGTGGAAGAAATCTCAACACGTATTCTGATTATGGATAATGGAACGGTAATTGCAGAAGGAACCAAAGAAAGCTTGAAGGAGGATATTTTTGATGAAAGACAATTTATTTTAGAGTTAGAAGAGGATAAAAATCTGAATATAGATGATTTTTATAAAATTGAAGGTATCAAGAAAGTTGAAAAAAAAGAACAGCAATTGGTCATTACAACATTAAAAAATATAGAAAATTTAGATAAAATCATTGCAGTGGTAATTGTCAGCAAATCAAAAATCTTAAATTTATTCTGTAGAACAGCAAGTCTTGAAAATGTGTTTTTACGTTTGACAGGAAAAAGTCTAAGAGACTAGGAGGAGGAAAAATGCGAAATTTATATTTGATTAGTAAAGAAGATTTTAAGAATTTATGCAAAAATCCAATGTGGTTATTTTATGCAACCTTATTTCCAATTCTATTGGTCGTGATCCTTGGATTTTTAGGAAAAGACAGTTATGGAAGTGAAGTGACATCCTATGATTACTACGGGATTACATTAATCATATATGCGATTCTAACAAGTGGGATGACTTCCGCAAATGCATTTATGGAAATAACTATTCGTAAACCGAATATGCGTATTATTTATGCACCTGGGAATGCAAATGTAATCTATTTATCAAAAATAGTTTCCACGTTCGTATTTTCATTCTTATGCCATTTATTTGATATGATTCTCTTATGCACCATTTATCACATTCGTATAAATGCAATTCCACAGATAATTCTTTTATTTGGGATGGCAGAACTGTTTTCCGTTGGACTTGGGGTTATGTTTTGCTGTATTTTTAAAACGGAATCAATGGCAAATCAGATATTAAGTATTGTTATTAATTTATTAGCAATCTTTGGAGGCCTGTTGTTCCCAATGGATGGATATGGGAAAATAGTACGTACAATTAGTTATCTTTCCCCTGCAAAATGGTTGGTTAAGACGTCATTTTCTATGATATATGATCATGATTTTTCATGGTTCTATCCTACAATCATTGGATTAATGATAGCAATAGTAGCAGTGTTTATTATCTGCGATAAAACATTTAGAAAAGAGGATTGCATATGTTAGTGATATTAAAAAATGATTGGAAAAGACTGATGGAGGAAAAGTTATATTTATTTGTTTCAATGGGACTTACAATATGTGCAGTGGTAGCGGCAATTGTATTAACAAGTTCGATTGAAACGAAAGGAAATATTGCGCTAATTTTACCGCAGAACCAGGAAATAAGTGATTCTGTTACACAATTTACAAAGAGCCAATATTTTAATGTTTCTATTCTAGAAATGGCACCTTCTAAATCAGAATTGGTTCAGAACAGATATGATGCAATCGTTACGATTGATGGGAATGGAGCCTATAGCATAGAAACCATAAAGAGTGATCAAATAAAAACGATGATTTATGCGACACTTGAAAATCCGAATACATTTGTTCCCAATATGCAATCATCAAGAAAAATAGGAACAAATATCATCGGATATATGATGATGTTTCTACTAATTCAGGGTGTACTGTATGCAAAATTATTTGCAGATGATAAAGAAAAACACCTGATAGAAAGGGTGATTATGTCACCGATTGCGTTTCGAAAATACTTATTTGGTCATGCAGTATTTATGATTGCAATGATTGCTATCCCAACTTTTTGTGTGATGACAGTAGTCCAAATTCTAGGTGTAGCCATAGGATTCTCATTACTGACTTATGGACTATTGATAGGAGTTTTGGCAATTTTAGCAACCTCTTTTGCACTGTTTTTAAATTCTTTTTTCTGCGTGGCAGATACTGCTAATATGCTTGGATCATCCTCGGTGTTGTTATCTACGATACTTGCAGGAAGCTTTTATTCTTTTGCAAAAGAGGAATCTTTATTTGATAAATTAATTCATATATTACCACAAAAAGATTTTATTGATTTTACAAATGCATTAGAAAAAGGAAATCTTACTAGTACAATCAAATTGGAGCTTTTGTATGTGATAGGGCTGTCTGTAGTGTTTTTCGCAATTGCAGTAATTAAAACAAGAAGAGACTATATTTATCATCAATAATCGTTCTTGACTGTCAAAGTCATAGAAAGTACAATAGTAATTATTCAGAAGTTACTATTGGGCGAGGAACGTAATTGTTCAGATACTGAACAGTTACGTAAATGAAACGGTGGAGGTGATAATCCGTGGAATCAAACATGCCAATCTTATCTGTGAAGCTAAAAATGCCACAGCCTAGGAAAAACTATATAATTAGACAAAAATTATTCGAACAATTAAAAAATCTAAAAGATTACAAAGTAGCAATTGTAAAAGCAGGTGCCGGCAGTGGGAAAACTACATTGCTTTCTAGTTTTGTTATTGAAACGGGATTAGAGAATGTGAAGTGGATAACACTAGATGAAAGTGCGAATCAGACATTTGTTTTTTGGAACTATATCATTGAGTCAGTCAAGGAATATCTAAAAGATTCGAAGGCAGATTTTCAAACTTTTTTTAACAGTAATATGCAAAGAGAGAATCTTTGGCAGATTCTCTCTCTTTTCGTGAATAAATTACGTATGGAGAAGGATATTGTATTAGTGTTAGATGATTTTCATATGATTTCGGATGAATTCCTCATTTCTACAATTAACTTCTTTATTAAAAATATATCGGATAATATTCATCTTGTATTACTTACAAGAGAAATGCCTGGAATTTATCTTGGAGAATTGGCTATTGAAGATAAACTTATGGTGATAGAGGAAGACACAATTAGGTTGTCTGAAGAAGAAAGTAGAGAATTCTTAATTGAGACTTTAAAACTGAATAGAGAACAAGAACAAATCACTTCTATGATTGAAGTGTCAGAGGGCTGGATCGGTGGACTTCAATTGCTAGCAATATCTACAAAAGATAGAGCTGTTCAAACCATGACAAGCTTTAAAGTGTCCAATCGTGTTCTAAATGATTACATAACAAAAGAAATATTCGACTTTTTATCGGAGGAAGAACAAGAGTTTTTAACCCAAACTTCTATTTTAAGATATTTCAATCAAAAAATTTGTGAAAATTATAATCCACAGATTGATTTCATTTCTATGATGGAAGCTATTTTACAGAAGAATTTATTTGTAATTAATATTGATGAAGTAGCAGGACTTTATCGTTATCACGCCATTATGACTGAATATCTGAATGGTATTTTTGAAAAACTTGATCAAGAAAAGAAATTTAAGTTGCATAATTTAGCAGCTTCCATCTATTATCAATTGGAAGATTATGAAGAATGCCTTTACCATCTTTTTTGTATTAAAGAATATGAGAAAATCATGAAGCTGATACTGAAAATGCCACAAACTGCACTCACATTTTCCTATTTAATGAAGGTCCCGATGGAGGAAATTTCAAAAAATACAGATTTTGCTTATCAATATTTTTTCTATTATTACTCCAGTATGGATGAAGAAGCTTGTGAAAAAATATATCATTTCATCACAACAAATATGAAAGAAGATGAAACATTTGAAGCATTTAAGCAATCAAATAAGTTCTTTAGCGTGGAATGGGATTTTAGTAATACCAATATTTTATCACTGAAACAGATAAACGAACTTCCTCTGAATTCAATTACTACCGCATTTCTATTAATTAAAGAAGCATATTTTCTATATGCAAATTCAAAATTCCAGCAAGCAATTGACTATTTGAATTGTGCAGGAGATGTATACAAAAAAACTGGTAATATTTATATAGGATATTTAGTATTATCCGAAAAAACACAGATTTACGAAGACATAGGAGACTTGTTAATATGTCTTGATTTGTATAAAGAAATGGAGCCGATGGTTTCTCAAGTGAAGTCACTGGCCTGTTCTTATTATATTGGTATTGCCGGAGTTTACATAAGACAGTTAGCTCTCAATAAAGCATTTGAAATGCTTGAAAATGCAAGAAAATGTATGAAGTGTGATTATAATAATATAGACAGAGCATACCAATATACGTTAGCAGAATATTATTATTTAACTGGTGACGATATCATGACAGAAAAGCTTTTATTGGATGTCATGGGGCAGGAAGCGTTTCATAATATCTTTTATTCTGCGAGATTATTAAGATATCCAATATATAGAGGACAGCATAGAGAACTTGCAAAACAATTTGTAGTAAGCTATGAAGTACCTAATAATTATGCGGAAAATATGGATGTCGAGTTACTTTATACTAGTATTCAATATGAACTCGGTAATAAAAAAAAGGCAATGGACCTCGTCGAAACGTTAATTGCGAAGGCAAGAAAGTTACAAAATAAATTAAAAATAGTAGAAGGTGACCTTTTAAAAACCCGGATGTTACTTGAGAATCAGGGAAATATTAGGGATATTCAGAATCTATTTATTGAAGCAGTCGCCTATGCAATATCCGATAAAATCGCAAATCCTTTTTGGTTTGAAAGAAAAACAACGAGTAAGGTAATGTCTGAGTGTAAGATAGAACTAAGTAAGGAACTTACAGCCGAGGAATTCGAGTTCGTATCGAGTGTTTTATCTGCAGATACGAAGCATGGAATACAAGAGAAAACAAAAAATGAAAATGTGAAAAATAAAGATGATCTAACGGAACGCGAAAAAGAAGTTCTTCATGAATTGTCATTGGGAAGCACGAATATACAGATAGCTGAAAAACTTTGTGTTTCACTAGCCACTGTAAAAACGCACATTAACAATATTTATGGAAAATTAGGTGTGAATAATAGAGTTGCAGCAGTAAACAAAATGAAACTAAATACAAAATACATTATATAATCAAACTTGGATCTTCACATATCATTAATGCAGACATAATGCAAACACCTGATGCACCTGAACGGATACATTCAGGTGCATTGGTTTTTGTAATACCGCCAATTGCATAAACAGGTATAGAAACAGATTTACATACGTCCGCTAAAAAGCCTAGCCCACGTGGTGGTAGATCCTTTTTACAATTGGTATCAAAGATATGTCCGGCTGTAATATAAGTGGCACCCAATTTTTGCGCCTCGATAGCTTCTGTTGTGGTATGTATAGAAGCACCAATTACATTGAAGTTCTCAATATATTCTTTGGTTAATTTCTTTAATTCAGGAAGAGGAAGATGGATACCGTCAGCGTGCCTCATTAATGCAACTCTAGAATAGGTATGTAAAATACATCTGACATCATATTTTTTGCAGATAGATTGCACCTGCTCTGCCAATAATTCATAATCAGATTCCGTTAAGTCTTTTTCTCTTAATATGATTGCCTTTGGGCATGCAGCAGCTATCTTTTCAATCTGTAAAAGAAAGTTAGTGCCTGCAAGTAAGCGGTTTGTAATGCATATAACATCAGACATAAATATAATCATTTAAAACAGGTTGAAGCCCACGTTCTTCAATATCAGAATACATTTGTTTAAAACTTCGGCCATCTGATATTTCAAATTGTTCATCACCGCTGCCTTGTTTCTCCTTTCCTAAATATTTCTCACTATGATCACCAATTCCGGTAGAAACGCCGGCAGAAACCTTAGTAGCCGCTATTTTGACAATTCCATTGCGGAAATGTTCCTTTTCACGAGAAGAAACAGTAATTCCTACATATGGAAGAAAGATTCGATATGCAAAAATCACTTGAGATAACTGTGCTTCTTGAACATCTTGTGGATTGATTTTATCATTATTAATGATTGGGCGTAATCGTGGACAGGATAAGGAATATTCTACGTGAGGATATTTCCTTTGAAGATAATATACATGTAAGGCGGTTGCCAGAGCATCTTTGCGGAAATCATCAAGACCAAGTAATGCGGAGAATCCAACACCTCTCATGCCACCCATTATAGCGCGTTCTTGTGAATCAAAGCGATAAGGATAGACTCTTTTGTGACCTAGCAGATGTAGCGTTTCAT
>Ga0302173_10001791_pt1 | contig 10625 bp, 9 predicted proteins | sample I_Fen_N3_1_FD_198785 | JGI IMG/M metagenome (GOLD analysis project Ga0302173, IMG submission 198785) | Peat permafrost microbial communities from Stordalen Mire near Abisko, Sweden - I_Fen_N3_1 | ecosystem: Environmental > Terrestrial > Soil > Wetlands > Permafrost | place: Sweden: Abisko... | reverse complement strand
AGATCCAAATGTTTGGCTTTCATTTATTGGACAATCAATAAATCAAGATGAGTCTGGAAAATCTGTTAGGTTTATAGGGGTATTGCAAAATATATCTGAACAGAAAAAGAACGAAGTTGAGCTTAATACTGCTAAGGAAGAGGCAGAAGAAGCAAGTTTAGCAAAAAGTCAATTTCTTGCAAATATGAGCCATGAAATTCGAACTCCAATGAATGCAATTATGGGGCTTACACATTTAATTAATCAGTCTAATTTAAATGATTCTCAGAAAAATTATATTTCTAAAATAGAAGGATCATCAACAATACTACTTAGAATAATTAATGATATTTTAGATTTTTCAAAGATAGAAGCTGGAAAATTAGAAATAGAAAATATTAAATTTAACTTGTATAAGGTATTTGAAAATGTATCAACTTTATATACATCGTCAGCAACTAATAAAGGGATTGATATTAATTTTGATCTAGGTGAAGGTGTGCCAGATACACTAAAAGGAGATCCAATCAGATTGGAACAAATCGTGTCTAATCTGACTACAAATGCCATTAAGTTTACAAGTCAAGGTGAAGTGAATGTTGCGGTTAGAATTGTTGAAGAACAGGAGGACAAGGTTAAGTTACATTTTAGTGTCACAGATACAGGAATAGGGTTAACAGAGGAGCAAATACAAAAGTTGTTTACAGCATTTACTCAAGCTGATAATTCTATGACAAGAAAGTATGGTGGGACAGGCCTTGGATTAACAATTACAAAGCAATTGGTAGAACTAATGAATGGTGAAATTTGGGTAGAAAGTGAATATGGAGAAGGTTCTGTATTCCAATTTATTATCCAATTCGATAAAGTTTCTAATATAATAAGTCCAAGTTACGAAAAATACCCAGACTTGCATGGGAAAAAAATATTAGTTATAGATCATAATAAAACTTCATTAATGATACTGGATCGTATGTTAAGATCATTTTTACTTGATGTAACAACTCTTAGAGATCCATTTGAAGCTATTGAATTATTAGAAAAGAATAACTTTGATTTACTTATTATTGATTTTAATTTACCAGAATTATCAGGTATTGATTTATATAAAAGGTTAGTAGTTAATACTGAGATTAAAGTTCCTAAAACAATATTTGTAAGTGCAACTGGTCGTGAGAGTTATTATAATCAAGCAAATCAATTAGGTGTTAAAAATTTCCTTGTGAAGCCTATTAATCAATCATTGATGTTTGATGCTGTTATGGATGCCTTTAAAGGAACTGAAATAAGAGAAATTAATAGGGAAAATAATAAAGACAATCAGGTAAAGGTTCAAAGGGTTCTTAAAGATAAGAAAATACTACTAGTGGAAGATAATGATATTAATCAGTTGGTTGCTAAGGACATTTTAGAGCAGGCAGGTATTAATGTTAGTATTGCAAGTAATGGCGAAGAAGCAATCAAATATGTTCGTGCTAATAAATTTGATATAGTTCTTATGGATGTTCAAATGCCAATCATGGATGGGTATAAAGCTACAGAAATTTTAAGGAAAACTTATACAAGTTCAGAACTGCCTATTATAGCAATGACAGCGAATGCACTTAAGGGGGATAGAGAGAAAAGTATTGATTCTGGTATGAATGATTATATTTCAAAACCAATTAATCCAGAGATTATGTTTGAAACCATTGGAAAGTGGATATCAGGTAATAATACACCCAATATTGAAAAACCTCTAAAAGAAACTTCAGAGGAAAAAAATAAAGTTTTAGAAGAAAAAAATGAAAGTTTAAAAGAAAAAGTTGAAATTTTAGATTTTGATAAAACTTTAATTAAGCTAGGGAATAAGCAAGATTTCTATTATAGCTTACTAAAAAAATATAACGATAGTTATAGTAATTTGGTAAATGAGTTTTCTGATATGAGAAAGAATAAACAATATGATGAAGCCAAACGATTTATTCATAGCATCAAGGGTGTTACTGGAAATATAGGAGCTATGAAACTTAATAAATTTATTGTTAAGTTTGAACAACAATATGAGTCTTATGATGATGAGAGTTTAAATGAAAATCTTGTAAAACTTTCTGCTTTAAATGAGGAACTTCTAAATATAATTACAGGATTTATAGCTCCAAAAGATGTAGAGGAAAAACAATTAAACTATAAATTTGATTTTAATGAAGCCTTAGCTAAATTATTGGAAGATTTACAAAAAGCTCGTGCTAAAGAAATCAAAGAAAGCATGAATTATTTAGTAACCAATAGTAAAGATATGAGTTTTATGACAGAAGTTGGTGAAATAAAGAAACTTGTAGACCGTTATCGTTTTAAAGAAGCAAAGGTTATGGTTGAAGAACTACTAAAGGTTGCAAGGGAGGAAAATAATGGATAGAGAAAAAACAATAATGATAGTAGATGATACGGAAATGAATATTGATATTCTGGTGGAATCACTTCAGGATGATTATGAATTAATTGTTGCTATTAATGGATTAGAAGCTATGGAATTAATTGAAGAACAAAGACCAGATTTAATTCTTTTAGATATTATGATGCCAGAGATGGATGGATATGAAGTTTTAAAAAGGTTGAAAGAAAATAAAGAATTAAATCATATACCTGTTATTTTATTATCTGCAATAACTGATAGTGACTACAAAACTAAGGGGCTTTCTTTAGGTGCAGTTGATTATGTTACTAAACCTTTTGAAATTGTTGAAGTTAAAGCTAGAGTTAAAACACAGCTTAGGCTTGAAGAAGCACGTTTAGTATTGGAAAGCCAAAATAGTATTTTGGAAGAAAAGGTTAAGGAAAGAACTAGGCTTATTGAAAGAACTAACTCTGCAACTATATATTGTTTAGCTGCTTTGGCTGAAACAAGGGACCCAGAGACTGGTCAGCATATAAAAAGGACACAAGAATATATAAGGGAATTAGCATTGGAATTACGCAAGAATAAGGAATATGAAGATATACTTAACGATGAATATATTGAAATTCTTTATAAATCAGCACCATTACATGATATTGGTAAAGTGGGAGTGAAGGACAGTATTCTACTAAAGCCAGGAAAATTAACAGAAGAAGAATTTGAGGAAATGAAAAAGCACACAACTTATGGGGAAGAATCATTAATGGTGGGCATAAAAGAATTAGGAGAAGAATCCTTCTTGACTCTAGCTAAGGAAATTGCATTAACTCATCATGAAAAATGGGATGGTTCTGGATATCCCAGTGGTATGTCAAAGAAAGAAATTCCTATATCGGGTAGACTTATGGCACTTAGTGATGTGTATGATGCTCTTATTAGTAAAAGAGTTTATAAGGGAGCATTTACACATGAGGAAGCTAAAAATATTATTATAGAGGGCAAAGGAAAACATTTTGATCCAGACATTGTTGATACTTTTATAAAAGTAGAGGCCAAATTCATTGAAATTATGGAAAGGTTCAGAGAATACTAGGCACATGGACTTGTTATTTTTTGATTTTGCTTAGGGTTTGGAATAATTTATAACTTACAATGTCTATACTTAGTAATATGGAAATGATTTTAGTGCAACAAGGGCTAATAATACAAATTTATCATATGAAAAATTAAAAAACTTTGAATTAGATATTGTAAGGAGTAGATACGTATGAATAAAGATGAAATGCTAACAATTTATGATGAGGAATTAAATGAATTTGGAACAGCATTGCGCTCAGAAATTCACTCAAAAGGACTTCTTCATCAAGTGGTACATTGTTGGATAGTAGATGAAGCTAGCGAGGAAAAGTGGATTTACTTTCAACAAAGATCCCGTGAAAAGAAGGACTTTCCAGGAATGTATGATATATCAGCAGCAGGGCATATAGATATTGGAGAAGAAGCAGAAGTTGCAGTCAAACGTGAAACTCAAGAAGAAATAGGTATATTAATTAATTCTACAAGTCTAAAATTCATAGGAAATATTAGAGAAGAAATGCAGAGGGATAATTTCTTTAACAATGAAATGTGTTATGTGTATTTATATTCTATGAGAAATCCTAAATTTGAGATTGGGCATGAAGTAGAAAAAATGGTGAAGATATCCTTTAATGAATTTAAAAAATGGATTTTAGAAGATTCAAAAAAAATAAGGGCTTTATCAATAGATGGGGAATTTAAAATTATACTCAAATCAGAATATTTTTGTCCTCATAATAAGGAATATTTAAAATTGGTAGTAGATTTTATAGATAAATTATAATTGATAAAGTTATATTATAGGAATATAATCAAAATAAAATAAGTCAAATATTAGGCACAATCAAAAGAATAATATATCAATATACTTGTATACTATTTTTTGATTGTGTCTTATTGAAAGGGGTTAAAATTAATGAGTGCTAAAGAGAAGGTATTAGAAGTGATGAAAGAAGCTGGTAAGCCAGTAAGTGCAGGTGAAGTTGAAAAATTATCTGGTTTAGAACGTAAGGATGTTGATAACGCATTTAAAGAATTAAAAAAAGAAAATGCTATTGTATCACCAGTTCGTTGTAAATGGGAGCCAGCAAAATAATTCGTATTATTAAAAATTAATCTAGAAAAATATATTATAAAACATAATAAAAGAGAAGCTTATCCTATAGATGGAAAGGCTTCTCTTAAATTTTTCGATTTTATATATGAATACTATATAAAATTGGATTTATTTCCTTAAATTTAAAACTATGGTAGTATAAAAGTAATAAATATTAATATGAATTACGAGGGGAATAAATTTTAATGAGAAAATTAAGGGACGTATTTTATGTAAGTGCAAATTTTAATGAAAAATTTTATATATATTATGGAATGGAATTTAAGGAATTTATTAAATACAATTCAGTTAAAATAGAAAATATTTTAATAACTGATGGAAATTATATTGCTAATAATTTTAATAGAGATTGGTTTTTAGAGACTGCTAATGGGTATGAAAATATTATGGAATTATGCAAACAAGATATTTATGGTTTAGGAAATTTTCATTGGATAGACTATGATCATGAAACTGCATTGAATAATTGTAGTCCTCAAGAAAAGTCAGAGGTATTATATTTATCACATTTTGGTAAGCCTTTAAAAACTGCATTTTTTGATAAAATAGATAATAAATTCTTTTATCTTGCTCACGATGATGGATGGTTTTGTAAGTTGTTTTGCAAGGAGATGTTAGTATTTGGGGATATAATAGAAAATAAAATTATTGATAGTTTTGCTATAGAAAATAAAAAAAGAAAAATATACCCTATGATTGAAGCTATAAAAAATCAAATATTTAACTTAACCAAGGAGGGGCTTTTAATAGACTTTTCTAATATATATACAGATGATGAATGTATATGCGTAAATTTCTATACTATAGGTCATTATGAAAACATGGATGAAATGTATAATAACCTTGAACGAAACAAAAAGCGAGCAAGTATTAAAGGGACAATTGAATATGAAAATAAAACATGGCAAATTAATTTTTGGAATAAGGCATATGAAAGAAAATAACAAGTCCAAAATGCAATGAGAAGTTCTTATATGCAGCATAGCTGCTCTTTTCTAATGTGTATATTTCGGGTCAGACGAAGAGGTATGTTTACCTCATAGTAGGCTATTAGGTGAACATGCGGATGAAGTATGACACGAAATAGACTAGAATTTTGACTTGTTATTTTTCTGATTATGCCTAAATAACTTACATATAAAGATTTGGAGAAATGGCTGAAAACAAATTAAATTGGTAATTTCAAATAAGTTGTTATACAATCTATATATGTTTTAAGAAGAATTAAATGTGTATGTTAATCATTGTACATTGTTAATTAGAATATGTAGAAATAAACTTGAAGGGTGATATTATGTTTCGAGAGATAGATATAAAAAAATCATTATTAGATGATAAAAGACCACTTCCAAAGTATACATTACAAAGTATTAGAGAAAATTTACTTTTGGAGTGGACATATAATTCTAATGCTATTGAGGGAAATACACTGACTTTATTAGAAACTAAAGTAGTTTTAGAAGGAATAACAGTTGGTGGAAAAACCTTAAGGGAACACTTAGAAGTAATAAATCATAGAGATGCAATTTTTTATGTAGAAGATATAGTCAAAAATAACGAACCATTAACAGAATGGCAGATAAAAGGTATCCATAGGCTTGTTCTAAAAGGAATAAATGATAATTATGCTGGGAATTATAGGGATCAACAGGTTATAATTTCGGGAGCTAAGCATGTGCCACCAGAACCTTTTTTAATTAAAGAGCAGATGGAAGCTTTAATTAAATGGTATGATAATGCCCAAGAAATACATCCAATAGAAAGAGCAGCTAAGCTCCATATTATTTTTGTTGGTATTCATCCATTCATTGATGGAAATGGTAGAACCTCAAGATTACTTTTGAATTTAGAACTTATGAAAAATGGTTATCCACCTATAGTAATTAGAGCAGAAAATAGGTTGAAATATTATACTGCACTTGATAAGGCACATACTACTGAAAATAATGATGATTTTATAAAATTAGTTATTGAAGAATTGGATAAAACTTTTGATTTATATTTAAAATATGTGAAATAGTCACGATGAGTAAAGAGTGTAAGAGATTTTTTGATGTTGCATAGAGTATCTCTTTCTTTATTTAACTGGAAATATTTATTCGTTTATAGTTGCTTTTGTGAATGAATAACAGGGGGATTTGTATGAAAGTTATAGGAATTAATGGTAGTTCGCGTAAAGGTGGTAATACATCCATTCTAATTAAAACTGTATTTCAGCAATTGGAAAAGGAAGGTATTGAAACAGAGTTAATAGAATTAGCAGATAAAGAAATTAAAGGATGTATGGGTTGTTTTGCATGTAAGCAGAAAAAACAGTGTGTAATAAAGGATGATTTTTTTAATGAATGTTTTAATAGAATGGTTGATGCTGATGGAATTATTCTTGGTTCTCCAGTATATTCTGCTGATATATCATCTAAAATGAAAGCTTTTCTTGAACGTGCAGGTGTTATTGTTGCGACTAATTCTGGAATGTTAAAACATAAGGTGGGAGCTTCTGTTGTAGCTGTTCGTCGTGGAGGAGGGATGACTGCTGTTGATACTTTGAATCATTTTCTACTTAATAAAGAAGTTCTTTTAGTTGGATCAACATATTGGAATATGGTTTATGGAAAAAATATAGGGGATGTTGCTCAAGATGAAGAAGGTATGGAAAATATGAAAAACTTAGGACAAAATATAGCTTGGTTGATGAAGAAAATAGTGAATGTTTAAATAAATATAGATAGGAGACTATTATATGAATTTTGATGATATTGCTAGAGAATGGGATAATGAAAAAAGAATTGAAAGAGCAAAAATTATAGCAAATAAAATAAAATCGACTATATCAGCAGGACAAGATAAAACCGCAATGGAATTTGGATGTGGGACAGGTCTTGTTAGCTTTAACTTACATAATGAATTTAAAAATATAACTTTAATTGACACCTCAAAAGAAATGATAAATATTGCAAATAATAAAATTGATACCTTGAATTTGAACAATATAAATACTTATTGTGGGGATTTAGTTGAAAGTAAATATAATGATAAATTTGATATTATATATAGTTCTATGGCATTACATCATGTTGTAGATATAAATAAATTATGTAAAGAATTTTATAATATGATTAATTGTAATGGTACTTTATGTATCGTTGATTTAAACAAAGATGATGGAAGTTTTCACAAAAATGAAATTGGATTTAATGGTCATAATGGATTTTCAAAGGGATGGCTAAAAAATATATTAGAGGCTAATGGATTTTCTAATATAAAGTCTGAAACATTTTATGAAGGGACAAAGCAGATTGAAGGTAATGAGGTTCCATATTCTTTATTCATAATGGTAGCTGATAAAATTTAAGGAAAGAACAATAAAAGCATTAGATAGTTTTATAAAACATTTAATATTTTTGAAAATATTAAATTCAAAATCATTATCTTTTGATGACTATAATAATTATATTTTGAAAGGACTTTAATATAATGTTAAATAACATGGCAATTAAAATGTTATCTAAAAATCATTTGCTAAATATAGACATGCTAGAATGTATAAGAAGAGGTAGTGCTGAAATTTTATTTGCTTCAGAGGAGGGGGTGTTGTTAATAGATATTCCTTCACAAATTTGCATGATTTCTATTATTAATTCTAAAATTGCAGAAAACTTAATTTGTAAAATTCCTAATAATACAGAAATTATTGCTGCTCATGATGAATATACGTATAATTTAGTATTACAAAGGTTTAAGTTTACGAATATTATGGTTTGTTATAACACAGTATATACAAAAAATACACCCATACCAATAAAAAATTCTATAATTAAAATTAAAAGTTTAACTTACAAGTATAAAGATATTATAATGGAAAATTATACTAAGGCTGATATTATAGATATTGATTACATTGAGGATAGATTAAAAGCAAATGTTATGCTTGGTGCATTTATTGATAATAATTTATGTGGTTTTATCGGGAATCATTCAGAAGGTTCAATAGGAATGCTAGAAGTTTTTCCTAAATATAGAGGCAAGGGAATTGGAATGGCTTTGCAGATTGAAGCTACAAATAATGCTTTAGCAAACAATAGATATGCTTATGGACAAGTTCTAGAAGATAATTTAGCTTCTACTGGATTACAAAAAAAGTTGGGTTTTGAATTATCAAAAGATAAAGTTTGTTGGTTGATGAAATAAACTTTATTTTAATATGCCTTAAAACTACTATTCAAAATTTTAATGAGTAGTAGCTTTTTTATATAATAATGTAGTTATGCGTTTTTATGTTCCATCCATAAACATTCAGATATACTTATTTCAGAAAATATTGCATTAAAGGAAGAATCAATAGGACTACAAGCATACATACCAAAATTAACTTCTTTGTCTCCTTCAAATAAATGAAAAATCCTCATTTGCTTAAAGTTTTGCCCATCAAATGAATTTTCAATACAAAAATCACTTTCTCTACGACTTAATCTATAATACATTGATTTAACATTCCCAGCTATATCAGTGGTAGCCCAATCTGAAAAGCCATTATTAGTTACTACACTTCCTAATCTTTGATATTCTTCATTTTCATATTCAATAGAAGCTTTAAACCAATTGTCACTATTTTGATAAATAATAACTCCACATTGGTCAAATTGCTTTTTACTATTAAAGTCAGTCTTAATAGTAAATGAAAAATATTTTTCATCAGTTTTAAAAAGTAATGCAGGAGCATTATCATTTCTGAAGCCATAATAGGTTCTTTGCCAAAAATCTGTATTTGGTTGTGTATTAATAGTAAGTGTATTATTTTTTATCTCATATTGTTTAGGTTCATGAATCCAAAGGGCTTTGTTAAAATCAAAATTAAACATATTTACGCCTCCATATAAAATAGGTTGAGATTATAAATTATTCCGTAGAGTATTGGAATTACTAATTTCAAATGTTATTATATATTATAACATAATTGGGTTTATGAGGGGTTATGAAGTGCAAGTATTTAAGAAATACATTTAAACTTATATAATATAGAAGATATAGAAGATATAGAAGATACACAAAAATTGAAGTTATATTTATGAAATATGATATAATAGGACGTGTTTTTAGAAAGTAAATAGCTTTTAGAAAACAAAGAAAAATATACTGGGGGATACATAAAATGAATACTGATCTAAAGGAATTAAATAAGATTATTAATGATATAGAACCTGTAAATAAGGAAACTATAGTACAGGCAGATAAAAGAATGACTTCACTCGCAAAGCCACTAAAGAGCTTAGGGAAATTAGAAGAAATAGCAATAAAACTTTCAGGGATTACAGGAAAAGTGAAAAATAATATTACAAAAAGATTAGTTATTATAATGTGCTCAGATAATGGAGTTGTTGAAGAAGGTGTTGCATCAGCACCTCAATCTGTAACTTTAGCTCAAACTATTAATTTTACTAAGGGGTTAACAGGGGTTGCAGTTCTAGCAAAAGCAAATAAAACAGAACTTATGGTTGTTGATGTTGGAATTAACTGTGATTTTAATCATCCCAATGTAATTAATAAAAAAATAAGAAAATCTACTTACAATATGTCTAAAGGATCTGCTATGAGTTATGAGGAAGCTATAAAAGCAATATTAATTGGAATTGAAGCTGTTAAAGATGCAAAAGAGTTAGGCTATGAAATTCTTGGTGTTGGAGAAATGGGCATAGGGAATACTTCAACAAGCAGTGCAGTTTTAGCAACCTTAACAGATATTAAAGTAGAAGATGTAGTAGGTCGAGGTGGTGGAATTACAGATGAAACTTTACAATGGAAAAAAGAGGTTGTAAAGAAAGCCATAGAAATAAATAAGCCGATTAAAGATGACCCAATAGATGTGGTGTCTAAAGTTGGAGGCTTTGATATAGCAGCTATGGCAGGAGTCTTTTTAGGAGCAGCTTATTATAAAATGCCAGTTGTTATAGATGGATTTATATCAGTAGTTGCAGCTCTTATTGCTTTTAGACTAAATTCTAAAACTAGAGATTATATGTTTACGTCTCACGATTCAAGAGAATTAGGGTTCAAAGTAGCAATGAAAGAACTTAACTT
>Ga0302173_10001789_pt1 | contig 10635 bp, 10 predicted proteins | sample I_Fen_N3_1_FD_198785 | JGI IMG/M metagenome (GOLD analysis project Ga0302173, IMG submission 198785) | Peat permafrost microbial communities from Stordalen Mire near Abisko, Sweden - I_Fen_N3_1 | ecosystem: Environmental > Terrestrial > Soil > Wetlands > Permafrost | place: Sweden: Abisko... | reverse complement strand
ATTTATTTAATTGTTTTTTAACTTGTTCTAATACATTGTCATCACCCATTAGAGTAATTGTCATTCTTGAAATTGAAGGATCTTCCGTTCTACCAACAGTCAAACTGTCAATGTTGTATCCTCTTCTTGAAAACAATCCACTAACTCTACTCAAAACACCAGATGAATTCTTTACTAAAGCTGATAATACATGTTTCTCCATTTTCTCTCCCCCTTAAAAATAGTTAAAAAAATCCACCCTTAATGATATGAATCATAAGAAGTGGGATAATATTCCGCCTTATATAATCTCACTAGGTTCTAACAAACCCTTGCATATAACGGATGCACACCGGATATCTTTTACTCAAGAAATTTTTCTTTCTCTTTCTGGATTCTGCTCAGGAGTGATAATTCTAAAGCTTAAGTATCGATTCACACCAACCATCGACTCTCTGCAACTTGTCTGCTAAATAATCTTCTCCATCTAAGCATTTTATAACTTAAGGACCTATTAAATTTTCCTGCTAACATAAATTTTACTCTCCGTTTTTACTATTGTCAACAATTAAAGATTATATTTTACATTATTACTTTTTTACTGTTTTAAATTACAATTTAATTATCTATTTGTTATTTTTATATATATTTTTTTGCTTATTTATCAACAGCCCCCTATCTTAATTAATTATATTTATACTATTCGATAATATTTTTTAACAATTTAAATATTACACTTCTTTGATCTTGTAGTTGATTACATCAAAATTTAACCCCTAACCTTATCTCCATAATCTTCCATAACCTCAACCTCTTGAATATGTGCCAAGATTGCATCCAAACCATAATCATATATATTAAATTTTATTTTTGCTTCTGATAATTTAGATATTATTTCTTCCTTATCCTCTTCAAAGGTTAATTCATTATCAAGTATTTCAGCAAACTCATTAGTTCTATATATTTCACATTTTCCTTCTTCAACACCTAATTGTGTAAATACATTTAGTCTTGGTTCATCTCCACCTATTTCTGTAGCATCGTTATACCCATCCTCATGAAGAGTATCATCAAATCGCTTTTCATAGTATGTATTTATATATGCCTTTGCTCCTTCTATATCATTAAAGCCTCTACAGTTTCCACTTGGCATTACTAATAAATAATCATTATATATTTCTCTTTCCATTATAATTCTCCCCTTTATAAACTAATTATTTTTTTACATTATTATATTCATCCCCTTATTAATAATTTGTTATTCATCAAATTATAATGTTAATAAAAAACAGTAGCTATCTTTGTTTCTTAAACAAAAATGCTACTGTCTTTTTTCGTTTTAATATATTATTAAATTAACTACATTTCTTTTCGATTAAATTTGCAAGATTATGAGCCATTTTATCTATTTCTACTTGATCTTCACCTTCAAGCATTACTCTTACTAATGGTTCTGTTCCAGAAGGTCTTATAAGAACTCTTCCAACACCATTTAAGGTATCTTCTATCTTCTTTATTTCCCCTTGTATTTCATCATCTGTTAAATATAAATCTTTCTTATCATTTGGTATTGTAGCATTAGCTAATACTTGTGGAAGCTCTTTCATTATAGAACATAATTCTGATAATTTAGTTTCCTTTTTCTTAACTATACCAGCAATTTGAAGCGCTGTTACTAATCCATCTCCAGTTGAATTATAATCTAAAAATATAACATGTCCTGATTGTTCTCCACCTAAAACATATTTATCTTTAACCATTTCTTCTAAAACATATCTATCTCCAACACTTGTTTTAACAAGATTGATACCTTCTTTTTTACATGCAATATCTAAACCAAGATTACTCATTACAGTTACAACTAAAGTATCATCTTTTAGCTTTCCAAGATCCTTTAAATATTTTGCACATAGCATTAATATAAAGTCACCATTTATTAAATTCCCTTTTTCATCAATGGCTAAACATCTATCTGCATCTCCATCAAATGCGAAGCCTAAATCGCAACCCTTTTTAACTACATATTCCATTAATTCTTCTGGATGTGTTGATCCGCAATTTTCATTAATATTTGTTCCGTCTGGGTTATCATTGATTATAAATACATCGGCTCCTAATTCTCTAAATGCTTTTACTGATGATTTATATGAAGCCCCATTAGCACAATCTAACGCTACTTTTATACCCTTTAAACTATAAGGTATTGTATTCTTCGCAAATTCTATATAATCATCTAATGCTGATACTTCAATCGTTTCTCTTCCTAGGTCTGTACCTGTTGGGCTTGGTACCCCTTCAAAGTCACTTTCAATAACACTTTGAATGTCATCTTCTAATTCATCTGAAAGCTTGTATCCTTTATCATTAAAGAACTTAATACCGTTATATTCCACTGGGTTATGTGATGCAGAAATCATAATACCTGCATCAGCTCCATATTTTCTTGTTAAATATGCAACAGCTGGTGTTGGCACTACTCCTAGTACTACTGCCTCTGCTCCAACTGATAATATTCCTGCTATTAATGCTGACTCTAACATATCTCCTGATATTCTTGTATCTTTTGCAACTAATATCTTTGGCTTATGAGCCCCTTCTGTTAATACATATGAACCAGCTCTTCCTAAATCATATGCCATTCTTGCTGTTAATTCTGTATTTGCAATTCCTCTAACTCCATCAGTTCCAAACATTCTACCCATAATTTTACCTCACTTTTTTATTCTGTTATAGTTACTCAATCCGGTAAGCTCCAGAAAATAACAAGTCAGTATGCTAGTCTCTTTGCCTTGTTATTTTCTTTCACATCCTTACTATAATATTTTTAATCATCCATAAAAGATAATACTATTTGTAACTTTTATATATGTTACACCTTAAATAGTATAATATTTTTTATAAGGATTTACAATCTTCTATCTAATATTAAAAACTCACTATTTTGCTTAAATTATTTTGTGTTATTTTTTTGATAGTGCATTATCATAATTTAATCTTTCTAACACTAAATTATAACCATCACTTCCATAATTTAAACATCTATTAACTCTACTAATAGTTGCTGTACTTGCACCTGTTACTTCTGCTATTTCTGAATAAGTTTTTTTATTCCTAAGTAGGTTTGCTACATGCAATCTTTGTGCTAATGCTTTAACTTCATTTATTGTAGCTACATCTTCAAAAAACTTATAGCATTCCTCTATATCATTAAGTTCTAAAATTGCTTTAAAGAACAAATCTAATTCTTTGCTTTTAATTTTTGATTCTAAAGAACTCATCTTATCACCTCATGTATAATTATTTCTCTATAATTATAACCATGTATTGCTCACTTTACAACTTTAATATAACAAAGTATCAAATAACTTTATTACCTACATTAAGATTTTGCATCCTGTTCAGACTGCACTTTATTTATTTGACTTAATCCACTCATTTTTAAATCTTTATATACATTTTTTGTTGGTATTAGCCACACCTCTCCCGTACCTCTGTATACATTTATCATTCTCTCTCCATTTAGTACAGTTCCTACAATTGATTTTGATGACTTTTCAACTGAAAATTCAATATTTCCTGTTCTTAAAATAGCAAAATTACCATCTACCTTTAAAGTATCATTGATTAATATGCACTTAAATATTTCACTTTCTGGAACTGGAACTTTAAGTGCAACAATTCCATTTCCCTCTATCCTAGTTTGATATAAACCTTCATTACCTAAAAATGCAGATGAAACATTCTTTTGCATTGCTGCATTAACATCTATGCCCTCTTCACATGCATAAAACATATTATCGCTTACTATTATTTCATCATCTTCTAACTCTATTAGTGCGAAATGACCAAAGGAAGGCTCTAAAAATATCTCACCACTACCACTATAAGTAGGCTTAAATGCTGTTTCCCCAGTAAGCTTACTAGCTATTATCTTTTTACCAAAGCCTATTAAGCCACCTGTTTTATTCTTTATTTCTATATCACCCTTCATATAGCTTAAAGAACCCGGCTCAAGCTTTACCGAACTATCCTCTAATATTATTCTTATTTGTTTTAACTTTATTCCACTTTGTCTAATTGTATTAAGTCCAAAGGCAGTTTGAACATCAGTAGCTCCATCTAAGTTCTCATATTCTAATATTTGAAACTTAGATTCACACTCCATCTCAGAAAGCATACTTAATTTATTTGTAAAATTTAGCGAACTCCTCATAAAAAATACTCCCACCTTAATAAATTATCTATTTTTAACTTTTCACATTAAGTTCTTCCAATAAAGTAAACATCCTCTTATTAAATACAGGATGCATAAGATATGGCACTATTTCATTTAATGATTTTAATACAAATTCTCTTTCATGCATTCTTGGATGTGGAAGAATCACTTTTTCATTAGAAGTAATTAAATCATCATACATAATTATATCTAAATCAATAGTCCTAGGCCCCCACTTTATTGTTCTTTCCCTATCTAATTCTGCTTCAATCTTAAGTAATAAATCCATTAGTTCCTCTGGTTCTAATATTGTTTCTATTTCTATCACTGCATTTAAAAAATCCTCTTGCTCTAAATATCCCCATGGTTTTGTTGTAATAAATGAAGATTGTTTTTCTATTTCAATATTTTTTTCTAATGATATTTTATTTATTGCTTCTTTTAAATACGTCTCTTTATTTCCAATATTAGATCCTAAGCCTATATATGCTTTATGCCTTTTTCTTTCAACCATTATTTCTACAGTATCTAAATGCTTCTTCACTGGTGCCCAAGGTTTTTTCAGGAATACTTTAGCACCTTTTATAATTTTATATTCATTAAGAATATAATCTGCTAAGTTCAAAGCTACACTTTCTATAAGTTCATAACTTTCTCTTTGAAATTCCTGATCAACTTTTTCGCATAATTCACCATAATGGACTGATTTAGTCAAATCTCTAGTTCTTCCTGCTAACTTTAAATCCAGATCTAGTTCCAAAGACAATATAAATTTTTGACCTAGTCTTTTTTCTTCTTCAAAAACCCCGTGAAAACCAAATAACTCTAAATTTCTTATATACATTTTATCCAAACTTCATCCATCCTATCTTCTTACAATTGCATCAGTCATCTTTGCTGCTCTTGAATTTTCCAATACATCATGAACTCTAACGAAATCGCATGCATCTTTCATGATTCCAATAACTGTTGTTGCAACAGTTCCTTCTACTCTTTCCTCTACTGGTAAATCTAAAGTAAATCCTATCATACGTTTTCTTGACGTACCTAACAATACTGGATAACCAAGTTCCTTAAGTCGTTCTAACTTATTCATGGTTTCTAAATTTTGCTCATGACTTTTAGCAAAGCCTATACCTGGATCTAATATTATATTTTCATCCTTAACTCCAGAATCTTTAGCTATCTTTATACTTTCTCTTAAATCATCCAATATATCTTCCATTAAATCTTTATAATCTTGATTATCTCTATTATGCATTAAACAACAAGGCACATTATACTTTGCTGCAACCTTTGCCATATCTTTATCTTTTTTAAATCCCCATACATCATTAATAAGATTTGCTCCAGCTTCTATTGCTTTTTCAGCTACCTTAGCTTTATATGTATCTATAGATATAGGAATATCAAACTTTTCTCTTATTGCTTTTATTATAGGTACTACTCTACTTATTTCTTCAGCTTCTTCTACCGGTGTATGATTTGGCCTTGTAGACTCTCCACCTATATCTATTATATCTGCTCCAGCCTCTATCATTTTTTTTACATGTTCTATGGCAACATCTATATTATCAAATTTTCCTCCATCAGAAAAAGAATCTGGAGTAAAATTCAATATTCCCATAATATATGTTCTTTCACCAATCTTAAATTCTTTATTTCCTATTTTCATTCTATCCAAAACCTCCTAATAATATATCCTTGAGTTCTTCTTTTCATCACTCCAATTACATTCACTTTTAGCTTTGCAAGTAATGCATAGCCTAGAAATCTTATCCGCTCTATATATAAGCCCCGAAAATCCTTCACTTCTTTTATCTCTATGTCCTAATATTCCTTGTTTTATAATTTCAATCTCTTCCTTATCAAATTTATATGTATCTAAGAAATCTCCTGAAATTTCCCACGAAGCTATTTCATGTGGTGTTCCATTTTCATATTGAAAGGATTTACCTATATCATGCAAAATTGCAGTTGTATATATAATCTCCTTTTCAAAACCTAGATTTTCTTCTAAATTTATTGCTTGAGCAATCCTTGCCACATCCAAAAAGTGTTTTAAATTATGTCTGCAAAACTTCCTGCCTTTTTCAAATTCTTTGTTTCTTTTTAAATAGTATATATATTTTTCATCATTTAAAATACAATTAAATCTATCCATAACATACCCCAATTACCTTTACTATTAACTAGTTTATATCTAGTTCTTCTTTTAATAAAATATTAATACGATTATTATATCATTTGCTTGTAGTTTAAGGATATAAATAGCTTATTTTTTTATAAAAATAACACCTTAAAATGACCTAAAATCATCCTAAGGTGTTATTTTTATTTATATTTAATATACTTTAGCTTGTTCTTCGCCATCAAGTACTCTTATAGCACCTTGAGCTAACGCTAATAATTCATCTTCTCCTGGGTAAACTGTAACAGGAGCTATCCATTGAACTTTTTCTATAAGGTCTGGAACAAGAGTTGGTGAATATGCAATTCCTCCAGTAAAGATAATTTGATCTATCTTTCCTTCTAGTACTACTGACATCTCTCCAATTGACTTTGCAATTTGATAAACAAATGCTTTATATACTGATTCACATTCTTTATCTCCAGCTTCCATCTTATCTATAACACCTTTTACATCATTTGTATCTAGATATCCAACAAAACCACCTTTTCCAACTGTCTTAACATATACTTCTGATTCACTATATTTTCCACTGTAGCACATTTTGATTAAATCACCAATTGGAACTGATCCAGCTCTTTCTGGTGAGAATGGGCCATCTCCATCTAAAGCATTGTTTACATCAACAACTTTTCCATGGTTATGAGCACCAACAGAAACTCCTCCACCCATATGTACAACTACAAGATTTAAATTTTCGTATCCTTTTCCACTTTCTTTTCCATATCTCTTAGCAACTGCTTTTTGATTTAAAGCATGGAACTTACTCTTTCTTGGTAATTCTGGTACTCCTGATAATCTAGCAACATCAGCTAATTCATCTGTGACAACTGGATCTACTATAAATGAAGGCACATTTAATTCATCTCCAATTGATTTTGCAATTATTCCACCAAGGTTTGAAGCATGTGGTCCTTGAACTCCAACCTTTAAATCTTCTACCATTGAATCATTAACTGCATATGTTCCGCCTTCTACTGGTTTAAGCATTCCACCTCTACCAACAACAGCACTTAACGTCTTTATATCAAAGTTCTTTTCCTTAAGAACATTTAATATAACATCTTTTCTAAATCCAAATTGATCATAGATTGTATCATATCTCTTAATTTCTTCGTTTGTGTGTCTTAATGTTTCCTCGAATAATTCTTTTTCATCTTCATAAACACCAATCTTTGTTGATGTTGAACCTGGATTAATGATTAATAATTTGTATGACATTGTAAATCCCCCTTAAAATTTATATAGAAATTAACAATGCAAAACTATAAGTGAACATACAAAAGAAAATTCTCACTTATTATGCATTGTTAAATTAATTCTATTTATTTTTTTGCTGCAACTAATGCTGCAAGAGCAATTGAGTTAACTTTTGTTTCAAAAGAATCTGCTCTTGAAGTTAATATCACTGGTGCTGATGTACCTACTAAAAGTCCACCATTTTTTGAACTTGAGAAATATGTTAATGTTTTATACATTACATTTGCTGTTTCTATATTAGGTAATAATAATATATCTGCCTTACCTGCTACTGGTCCAGTAACCCCTTTATGATGAGCTGCTTCTTCTGATATTGCATTATCTAAAGCAAAAGGTCCATCAACTATACAACCTTTAAATTGTCCTCTATCACTCATTTTAGCTAATAATGCTGCATCAACTGTTGATGGCATACTTGTGTTTACAACTTCAACTGGACATATAGATGCTACCTTAGGCATTTCTATTCCACATGCATGTGCAACTACAACTGCATTGTTTACCATTCCAACTTTATCTTTAAGTTCTGGGTATGTATTAAATGCTGCATCTGTTAAAAATAATAATCTATCCCAACCATTTACTTCAAATACAGCAACATGTGACATTAATTTTCCTGTTCGAAGCCCTACTTCTTTATTTAATACACATCTTAAAAATGTAGCAGTATCTACTAGACCCTTCATTAGCATATCAGCATGACCACTTGAAACTAATTTTACTGCTTCTAATGTAGCCTTCTTTGGATCTTTAATATCCATTATTTCATAATCTGATAAATCCAAGTCTATTTTTTTTGCTATTTCATGAATTAGTTGCTTATCACCAACTAATATTGCCTCAGCTATACCTCTTTCTGTAGCTTCTTTTATTGCTTCTAATACTGGTTCATCTTGTGCTACTGCTACCGCTACTTTTTTTGTTGGAACACCTTTTAATATTGATACTAAATCCTCAAAGTTTTTACTCATTCTTTTGCACCTCTTATTTTAATAATAAATTTTTGGGTTTGATTTATGATTAATTTAATTATTTTGTTAAATTTATATCAATCTAGTATATAAAATTTTTCTTATATTCCTATTGTACCAAAAAATAATTAAAAATGTTGAATTGTCAGAAAATTAATTTCATTATTTAACTAAATTTTAATATAAAATGCACTTTAAAACAAAATAACAAGTCAAAATATGCTTTTTATCTTAACTTTTATAAAATATTCTCACATATTGGCTTGTTATTTCTTGAACATATCTAATTATAAAATAACTAATATAATTCGTAAATACTTAAATTTTTATTTTATTTAGGCAAATCAAACTTTTCAATTATATTTTCCGCAACCCGAATTCCATCAACTGCTGCTGAGATTATTCCACCTGCGAATCCTGCACCTTCTCCTGTCGGATAAAGTCCACATACGTTTATGCTCTCAAGAGTTTTATCCCTATGAATTCTGACTGGCGCTGATGTTCTAGTTTCTATCCCTGTCAATACTGCATCTGCACTTGCATATCCTTTTATTTTATTATCAAAATTCCTAATTCCTTCTTTAAGAGCTTCTACAACATAATCAGGTAAACAATTCTTTAATTCTTTAAATTCATATCCTCCTGTATAGCTTGGAGTGACTTTTCCTAATTTTCTTGATAGTCTATCTTTCATAAAATCTCCAACTAATTGTACAGGTGCTTTATGATTACCTCCACCTAATTTGAATGCTAAACTTTCGTAATGTCTTTGAAATTCCATTCCTCGAAGTGGTGAATCTCCTTCAAAATCCTCTGGTGAAACAGTAACTACTAATGCTGAATTAGCATTTTCTAAATCTCGTGCATGATAGCTCATACCATTAGATACAAGTCTTCCTTCTTCTGAAGCTGCTGCTACTACAACTCCACCAGGACACATACAAAACGAATATACCCCTCTTTTTAACTTTTCACTTTGATAAGTTAATCTATAATCAGCAGGATGCAAATTTGGATGCTTGTAATTATCTCCATATTGACTAATATTTATTAATTTTTGATGATGCTCAATTCTTACTCCTATAGCAAATGCCTTTGCTTCCATCGATACCTTTTCTTTGCATAGCATCTCATATGTATCCCTTGAACTATGACCTATAGCAAGTACTAACGCTATACATGGAATTTCTTTTCCGTTAACAACTATATTTTCTAATTTGCCATCTTCATATGTTATCTTCTCCAATTTAGAATTAAAATTAACTTCTCCTCCAAGACTTTTTATCTCTTCTCTAATAGTCTTAACTACATCCTTTAAAAGATCAGTTCCAACATGGGCTTTACTCTCATATTTAATTTCTGATGGTGCTCCTGCTTTTATTAATTCATCTAATATAAATGTACATCTATGGTCCTTAATTCTTGTAGTTAACTTACCATCAGAAAATGTACCTGCTCCACCTTCACCAAATTGAACATTTGACTCAAGATTTAACTCACCACCATTCCAAAAGCTTTCTACCGTTTCTGTTCTTTTATCTACATCTTCTCCACGTTCATACACAATTGGTTTATAACCTTGCCTTGCTAAAGTTAAAGCAGCAAAGATTCCCGCTGGGCCAAAACCAACTACTACTGGTCTAAATTTAAGTTCTTGTGTTCCTTGTTTTATTAATTCAATTTCTTTAATTTCTTCAAGTTTCACATCTTTGTCCTGTATTTTAGAAAGTATATCTTTCTCTTGATCACAAACTATATCAACAGAATAATTGAATTTTATATCACTCTTTTTTCTTGCATCTATACTTTTCTTTATTATACTAAACTTATTAATATTATCTTTTGATATATTTAACTTTTTACATATCTTATTTTCTAAAACATCTAAATTATCATCTATACCTAGGTTTATATTACTTATTCTTATGGCCATGGATTTTTCACCCTATCCCTTCAAATTAATACTAGTTTATATTTCTGTTTCCTTAAACTTTATGTTATTTATTATGTCCTATATA
>Ga0302173_10001788_pt1 | contig 10637 bp, 7 predicted proteins | sample I_Fen_N3_1_FD_198785 | JGI IMG/M metagenome (GOLD analysis project Ga0302173, IMG submission 198785) | Peat permafrost microbial communities from Stordalen Mire near Abisko, Sweden - I_Fen_N3_1 | ecosystem: Environmental > Terrestrial > Soil > Wetlands > Permafrost | place: Sweden: Abisko... | reverse complement strand
CAGAACCGACAACCCATGAAGACGTGCTTTTTCCAACCAGTTGTAATTCACTACAGGATTGAGGACAGAACATAATATCTGTCCTTCTTTAAAAAAGTTGATATCATCTTCAACAGGTGGATTTACGGAAAGCAACATTTCAGCTTCAGCAATAACATCCTTCCGGTCAGTTATTCTGGCACCGGCTGTTTTGTAAGCCAGGTCCGAAGCAAAAGCCCGGTCACCGGCACTTGTTTCTACCAGAACATCGATGCCCATCTTTTTCAAAGCAATAACTTCGGCAGGAAGAATAGCTACCCTGTTTTCAGTTCCCGTTTCTTTCAGGACGCCTATTATCATAAGATTGAAGTTAGAAGTTTGGAGTGCCTAAGGTTTTGATCATAATTTGGTTACCAATTTAGCAAACAAAAATTTATAAACGCCTGAATGTTAATCAAAAAAACTTCATTGATTGAACTTAATAAGGGTTACTTCCAGTATCAATGTTTCACCTGGTGATATAACAAACCTCTTTTGTCCGGGAATATCCTTCCCATAAAACCCGCTGTTTACTCCGTAAGCCATTTCGGGAGGGACAACAAGAACCCTCTTCTCTCCTGCTTTCATATCCTTTAATGCCACAGTTAAACCTTTTACTAATCCGTCTTTTCCCAGAGTATGCGAAAAAACAACCGGCTCTGAACCGGGTACAGGTTTACCGTCATCTGCTGAACTTACAAAATTCAGGCCCGATATTAACTTCCCACTATACTTAATATTTAATAATGAGCCATCTGAAGGATTGTTACCCTTTCCCTGTTCCAGAACTTTATACCTGATGCCTTCAGGCAAAGTGACAAGACCGGGCCAATTATCAGCAATAAACTTCTCTTCCAGTGATTTTCTTATTTCCTTTTCCTGATTTACTTTTTTCCATTGCTTGTCTAACAGTTCTTTAAAAGTTGTATTATTCACAATAAACTTTTTTGCTTCAGTTCCGGCTCTGACGATTGTTATTGAATAGGTAGTATCTCCCTGAACTATCTTATTCACAACGTCCATTCCTTCAATTACTTCTCCGAAGAGTGTATAATTGCCGTCGAGATAAGATCTGTCTGCCAGTGTAATATAATACTCACAGGTATTCGTATTCGGACCTGAATTTGCCATACCTATCATTCCAGCTTTATTATGGCTCAGATCGCTGATCTCATTTGGAATCTCATATCCTGTTGAATTAATGTCAGAATTTGCAGGATCTTTCACAATTGCCGGTTCACCTCCCTGTATAACATGTCCTTTTACAACCCTATGCCATATTGACCCCTGATAAAAAGGTATTCCTTCCGGGTAGGAAGAATTGGTAATGGTTCCCTCGGCAAGTCCGATGAAGTTAGCTACTGTCATGGGTGCTTTCTTATAGTCGAGCTGAACAGAGATCCTTCCTTTATTTGTATTAAAATCGGCATAAATACCATCGGATCTGTTGATTTTAATAGCCTGATTGTTCTGGCCGCTTGCAATAAGCACAAATAACAAAATGAAATTCAGTAAAAAAGATCGCATTATATTCATTTCAGCTAATGATAATTTTTTTATTATAAATCAAATATAAGTTCGGTATCTAAAATGGAATAAATAATGTTTTTTAACCTTTGTGCTACTTTGTGTATTCCTTCGTGATCCTTTGTGGTTAAATAAATTTAGCTTTTACAACAAAGTGACACAAAGGTTATCATAAAGATTCACTAAGGCTTTCTGAAAACACCATCAATCTTCTCACTTTCCAAAGAAATTCCTCAACCAGAAGTTATTGGCTTCATTTCTCGAATGCGTAGCTTTTGTTCCTCCCCAGCCATGTCTTCCTTCGGGATAAAGCATGAACTCAAATACTTTACCATCATCCTCCATCCTGGAAATAAAGTATATAGAATTCTGCAGGTGAACATTGTCATCCATATCTCCATGGGTCACATATAGCTTACCCTTATAATTTTTAACAAAAGTAAGCACCGAACCATCTTTGTATCCATCAGGATTACCGGCAGGCGTATCCATATAACGTTCTGTATAAACATCATCATAAAGACGCCAGTCTGTTACCGGTGAACCTGCAACACCGTGCGTCCAGTATCCTGCGCCTTTGGTCAGAGCCAGACATGTCATATAGCCTCCATAAGACATTCCCGTAATTCCCATGCGGGTAGAGTCAACAAAAGGCTTTGCACGCAACCATTTCACAGCATCCTCATAATCAAGGATTTCCCATTTTCCCAGAGAACGGTACAGGTAATCAAGACCTTTTTCTCCGAACTGACCCGACCCACGATGATCAACAGTAAAAGTTATTATTCCATTCTGTGAATTCCAGGAGGGGCTGTTTCCCTGCCACCTGTTAGAAACATTTTTGAAATCAGGGCCCCCGTATATTGCAAAAATCACAGGATATTTTTTTGAAGAATCGAAATTAACAGGATATGTTATGATTGCCGGCATACTGAAAAGTCCATCAGAGGTCGTGATCTTAACAAATTCGGGTTTTGAATTCTTTTGAGGATCGAAAACAGGCTGTTCAAATTTAAATATCTCTTTTAAAACTTTACCGCTTTTATTATATGCAATAATTGAACCGGCACTCGATATACTGTTCCATGTATCGATAAAATATGTTCCTTTAGGTGAAATACTTACAACATGAGTACCATCTCCTTTAGTAATCTGTAACGGATTTTTGCCATCTAAACCGACACTGAAAGCGTGACTATCGGTTGATTCAGTACCGGTTGCTGAAAAATAAACCATTTTCATATCCTCATCAACCCTGTCAATGCCGGTCACCCTGAAGTTGAAATTTGTAAGCTGGGCTTTCATTTTCCCATCCCATGCATAATAATAGAGGTTTTCCCAATCATTTCCTGGACTGCGGATTATGAAACCCGTTCCGTTTTTCATCACATAAATATCTTCATGGAATTCGACCCATGTCTTTCTGTTTTCATTGTAGATCTGTGTATAATCACCAGTTGACGGATCGGCCAGTATGATAGTTAAAACGTTCTGAAGGCGATTCATTACCTGAATAGCAAGTTTTTTACTGTCAGGAGTCCAGAATGGCCACGCGATGTACTGGTCGACATTATCATCGGTTTTTACCCAAGTTGTTTTTACGGTGGCAATATCCACAATACCCATTTTTACTTTTGGATTAGGATCACCTGGCTTGGGATATGGTGTTGCTTCAATCAGGCCATGAACACCATCAGGTTCATCTAACCTGTTCAGCGTGAAAACGGGAACATTGGTCTCATCAGTTCTCAGGTAAGCTATTTTATTCCCGTCGGGTGACCACCAGAATGCTGCATAATGGCTGGACCTCTCAAGTATCTCCTCCATATAAACCCATGAACAATAGCCGTTATAGATTTTATCAGAAGCATCAAATGTCAGTCTGGTCTCCTTACTGGCAATAAGATCATATATATACAGATCTTTGCTTTTCGTATATGCGATCTTCTTTCCATCAGGTGAAAAACGTGTATTTACTTCAGGAGTTTTATCGTTAGTCAATTTTTTCAATTCTTTATCGCCTATTGTAAAAAAGAAAAGATCATTATCTTTCGTGATAACAACACTTTTTTTATCAGGACTGATCACATCCGTCATATTTAGTGAAATTTCTGAAGGAAGAGACTGTGCAAATACTTCTCTATCAGATTTTTCAGGAGTCATAACAACCCCTTTTCCTGTTTTTATATCTACACTCTGAACAATAAGTTTCTTATCAGAATCAAAATTCCGGATCTGATAATGTGTATTATCGGTCCAACCCATTATGGCAACCTGATTGCCGCCACGTTGAGGCATTTGCGCATTTACCATATTAACATGCATCATTGCTGTTAATGACAGGAAAATTAGAATTTGAAGGAGGTGTAATCTTCTCATGATTATTATATTAAAATTGTGAATATTCATAAACAGAAAAACAAAAATAGGAATTTTTAACTTTAAATCATTCTGATTGCACAAGATCGCTAACCCTGAAATTGACAATCTTTTTGTACTTTTACATTATAAAATGAAGGGAAAGGGAACCGATACAAAATCAATCCAGGAGATCGGATGGTTAAAGCTTGATAATGCAGCAAAACTGTTTCCGGCTATAATGTCTGGAGAATTGACTTCAGTCTTCAGGATAACTGTTTTCCTTAAAAAACCAATAAAATTCTCTGCAATAAAAGAGGCTGTAGGGATAACTTCAGGACGTTTTCCGTACTTCAGTGTTTCACTCGGAAGCGGATTATTCTGGTATTATCTTGAATATAATCATCAGCTGCCACGCATTCAAACAGAAGAAAAAATACCATGTACTGCATTTGCAGCCAAAAGGAAGAATGAACCTCTCTACCGGATCCTTGTCAAAGAAAACAGAATATCTGTTGAATTTATACACATTCTCACTGACGGAGGCGGTGCCTTCGAATTTCTTAAGTCACTGCTTTATACCTATTTCAGGTTAACTGGCAACACTATTCTTTCCACAGAAGGAATTATATTACCCGAAAGCCCTATTACTGAAGGGGAGATGGAAGATGGATATAAAAGATTTTTCAAAAGAAAGATACCACCTCCGGGAAAACTGACCAAGGCATGGCATCTGCCTTTCAGTCTGAATGAAAAGCCTCGTTTGAAAGTAATCCGCTCTGAAATGGATCTTGATAAACTTCATGAGATTACGCGAAGCAATAATGTATCAGTAACAGAATACCTGGTTTCCGTATATCTTTTTACTCTTCAGACTTTATACCTGGAAGAGAAAGAAAAAGTGAAAAAACAAAAAAGAGGAGTATTACGAATTGAAGTTCCCGTGAACTTGCGGAAGAAATTTCCAAGTAATACAATGCGTAATTTTTCTCTCTTTATTCTTCCTGAGATTGATCTGAGACTTGGAGTCTACTCATTTGAGGAGATCCTGAAGATTGTCAATTATCAATTGCAGACTGGAGCTGATGTCAAACAGATTACACGGTTTTTATCGCAAAATGTAGGACATGAAAAGAGTCCTTTTGTCAGGGTGCTTCCTCTTTTTATTAAATCCATGGCAATCTCGGCCGTTTATCGCAGGCTTGGATCAAATCAGTGTTCCGGAATACTAACTAACCTTGGCTCTGTAAAATTACCAGCTGAAATGGAAGATCTGATCGATTCATTTGAAGTAGTACCCACTCCTCCAAATACGCATGTTAAAATAAGTTGCGCTATGGTAACCTTCAGGAATCAGCTGCGGCTGGATTTTTGTAATATCACCAGATCAAAAAGCTTTGAAATGCACTTCTTAAAACATCTCACTGAATCGGGAATTCCTGTTAAAGTACTGAATAATAAGTAAATATTTATATTATGAGTTATTGCACAAATTGTGGTGTAGAATTGGATAAAGATTTTAGCTCCTGCCCGCTTTGCGGATTTGCGATTGGAAAAACAGAAATTAAGCAGCCGGATGAACTTTCAGAACATTATCCTTCGGATATTATACTATTACATAAAAAAGAATCCAGGACTCATATCTGGGAACTATCGGGTATTATATCTTTTTCGGGGATAGTAGTTTGTACTATTGTAGATCTCGTCATCAATAAAAGTCTTTCATGGTCACTATATGCTGATACCTCGATCCTGGCCTCATGGATTTGCCTAACATTGATCCTCTTAGTCTTCAGAAGGTATTTCATTACTATTCCCGGACTTCTTATAACAATCCTTACAATGCTGTTTTTATTTGACCTCTTTTCTCCTCCGGTCAACTGGTTTTATGGCATAGGTTTACCAATTACGATAGCTCTTTTTATTGCAGTCAGTATTGTAATCTTTTTATATAAAGTAGCTCATTTTAAAGGATTTAATATTCTTGCTTTTGCATTTTTTGTGCTTTCAGGTTTTTGCATTATTACTGAAGTATTCATCGACAAATATCTGTATGGAGAAGTTGATATACGATGGTCGGCTATCGTTGCAGTTTCAATTCTTCCTATTGCACTCATCCTGCTCTTTGTACATTACAGGATGAAGAAGGGGAAACGGCTTGACAGTTATTTTCATGTATGACGTATTATTTACGACAGGCGATTTATCCGAGCACAGAGCACTAAGCTCAGGGCTCAGAGCACAGGGCAAAGAGTACAAAGCAGAAAGTAAATTGTATGTTTCGCTGCAAATTACAGACCAAATACCCCATTCCACCTGCCCCATGCCCCAAGCCCCTAATCCAGAACTGAAAATATAATAATTTCAATTTTACATTCTAATAAAGATATATTATTAAGCTATTTTACCTGTTTAAAAGCAGATTGAAATATTTATTAAGGAATTTGAAAAAAGATTATATTTAACCCCCTGAAACTAATCCTATCGAAATGAAAAAGACCTTTCTGGTTGCTCTTGCTACCATAATGATTATTTCAACGGTCCAATCACAGTCAATTCAATCTCCTGGTGAATTTCTCGGATACGAACTGGGTACACAGTTTACATTTCAATACAGGGCTGTTGATTATTTCAGATATATAGCAAGTATTTCCCCATTGGCAAAATATCGTGAGTATGGCACAACGAATGAAGGTCGTACACTTGGGGTCTGTTTTATTTCAAGTGAAGAAAATCTTGACAATCTTGAAGAATACAGAAAGAATAATCTTATTAAAACCGGATTATTGAAAGGGGAATTTACCGGGAAACAGATTCCTTTTATCTGGCTGGCTTATAATGTTCATGGTAATGAGGCTGTCGGAATGGAAGCTGCCATGAAGACACTATATACTCTTGTCAGTGGCTCATATCCGGGTGTTTCTGATTACCTTAAGAGTTGTATAATTGTGATTGATCCTTGCCAGAATCCTGATGGACATGATCTCTACGCAAACAGGTACCGGAATACCATGAATAGTATTACAAATCCCGACAAAAAATCATGGGAACACAACCAGGGTTGGCCCGGGGCTCGTACAAATCATTATATGTTCGATCTTAACCGCGACTGGACCTGGCAGACTCAGGCAGAGACCCGGCAGAGACTTATTCTTTACAACCAGTTCATGCCTCAGGTTCATGCAGATTTCCACGAGATGGGAGTTGAATCGACCTTCTTTTTTGCACCTGGTTCCGATCCGTGGAATACTGTAATTACTCCATGGCAGCATGAGTTCCATAAAATGATGGGAAATGGCACAGCTACTCTTTTCAACGAAAAGTACAAGCTTTATTTTACAAGGGAAAACTTCGACCTCTTCTATCCCAGCTATGGCGATACATGGCCAATTCTAAACGGGGCAATCGGGTTTACTTTTGAGCAAGGCGGAGGTGGCCCTTCAGGTGTGGCTTATAAGCTTGAATCAGGCGATACTCTCACTTTAAAAGATAGAATAGACGGACATTTTACAGCTTCAATGGCTGCAATAAAAGTATCTTATGAAAACAGGGAAAAACTCCTTTCCGAGTATAATAAGTACTTTACAGAGAGTATAAAGAACCCTCAGTTTCAATATAAATCAGTGATTATCAAAGCATCTAACGAAAAATCAAATGTTAGTAACCTTCTGAAGCTTTTTGACAGAAACCAGATAAGATATAGTTATGCAGGGAATCAGGGAAAAAAATTTAAAGGATTCGACTACTCTTCAAATATTGACGGGGAGGTCACAATAGAAAAAGGAGATATCCTTATAAGTGCTTATCAACCACAATCACACTTTATCCAGGCATTATTTGAACCCAAAAGCAAGGCCACTGATTCTCTCACGTATGATATTACTGCCTGGGCTCTCCCATATGTATATAATCTGAAAGCTTTTGCCGTTACTGACAAGATCACTCCTGACACATCTAAAGTACTGATTGAGAAAATCATCAATGAAGTCCCAGGTACTAAACCTTATGCCTACACTGCAAACTTTTGGGGGTTTGATGAACTTAAGTTTATGGCAGCACTTTATAATAAAGATATTAAACTGCGATATTCATTAAAACCGTTTGTGTTAAACGGAACCAATTTCAACAGGGGAAGTCTTATTGTTGCCCGTGGTGATAATAAAGATATTGAACCTGAATTTGATAAAACCGTGATAGCGGCAGCTAATGAATGTCAGGTTAAACTGATACCAACTATGACCGGATTAGTTGATAGCGGCAAGGACTTCGGTTCAGAAAATACGCCACTGGTAAAAAAGAAATCGGTTGCATTGCTTTGTGGCGATGGCACTTCGGCAAGCTCAGTGGGAGAAGTATGGTACTTTTTCGAAAAAGAATTGAAATATCCATTAACCCTTATAAACACAAGTACAACTGAAAAATTTGATATAAAGAATTATGAGGTTCTGATACTGACCTCAGGTAAATATACTAAACTTAAAGACACTATAGTTGATTATGTCAGGAGAGGAGGCCGTGTTATTGCCATCGAAAACGCTATCGATATATTTGCTGCAGAAAAAACTACCTCTCTCGCTAAAGCTATCGAGACAAGAACTGCTGAACAGAAACTCACCGAGAAGAAAATTAAGAGCGATGATTCTACTCTCCTTAAAAAATTTGAATATGAGAATGAAAAAAGATATACTCTGTCAGAAAAGTCGGCCGGAAGTATCTATAAAGTCAAACTCGATGATACTCATCCATACTCGTTTGGCATGGGAAAAGAATGGTTTGTCATGAAACATACTGCGGGTTATCCTTTCCTGACTACAGGCAGTAATATTGGCTATATTCTTGATAAAGAGCCTGTTTCGGGTTTCGCTGGATTTAAATATAAGGATAAGATCAAGAACACTCTTGTTATCGGAACAGAAAAAATAGGTTCCGGTGAGGTGATCTATATCACCGATGATCCCTATTTCAGAGCCTTCTGGACAAGTGGAAGAGTACTACTTGGAAATACTATACTCAGATAAGGATAAACTCAGACGAAAACATGCAATGAAAGATTGGCCTTGCTTGTGCTGACCTCCCTGCTAAGATGAAATATAGCCAGCTATGCGGTTGATAAAAGGTGCCCCTATTTCTGCCACGCATGTTAACATGAAGAATCTTCTCAATCGTTTGCCGGCTTTCGAATTAAAGTCAGTTTTGGGTGCAGAAGATAAATGTTCGTGTGTGATAATTTTTTTAGCATCTCTTAGTAATGCTGCCGTGTTTTTCATTTTTGATTATTTAAACCTGAAAATTTCTTTCACCTTACAAAGATGAGGTTGAAATATCACGAAAACTTACATAATAAGGGAAATAAGTTACATTATTCACAGATATCATTTCACTTGAGTAAATCTCTCCACATAATCTGATTTAATTCATTTATACAAGATGCCAGTTGTGAAAAGAGCCAATTATTGTTATCTATTTAGAACAATTATAAGTTTGTGTTATTTTATTCACAATGTTATTTTATTCACAGTAATTAATTATCTTTGCGCCATGAATGCTTTTAATTCTAAAAACAACAGATATAAGTCATATAATATCAGAGAAAATTAAATAAATTTAGGTGAGCATAGATTTTTAAAGAGTGCCACTTATACAAATTAAACTTAACAGATAAAAGAATGCCAAAAATCACGTCACTCGCTGATCTGAAGAAGAGACGCGAAGAATTAAAAAGCGGATTGGACTTCCGGGTTAAAGCCATTGATCCTGAGAACGTTGTTCAGGTGAAAGTTGCTATGGCAACTTGTGGTATAGCATCAGGAGCTAAAACCATAATGGAGTTTTTTCTGGAACAACTTGACAGGAGAAATGTAGCCTCAGTTGTAACTCAGACAGGTTGTATGGGGTACTGTTATGCAGAACCGACAATTGAAGTAAAACTTCCCGGGCAGGAGCCTGTAGTATTTGGTTTTGTTGACCTTAAAAGGGCGGACCAGATCATTGAGAAATACATAAAAACAGGAGAACTTGTAGATGGTATCATTCCTGTTAATTATCAAACTATTGACTTAAAAGAATAAGGAGGAAGAAGTATGTCAAAATACAGTATGCATCTTCTGGTATGCGGTGGCACAAGCTGCCATTCTTCAGAAAGCGATGCTATTGTCTGCAATTTAAGGGATGAGCTCGAAGCAAAAGGATTAGTAGACTCAGTCCAGGTTATTATGACAGGCTGTTTCGGTTTTTGCGAAAAGGGTCCGATTGTAAAAGTAATGCCTGACAATACAATATATGTTGGGGTTAAACCTGAAGATGCTCAGGCTATCATTGAGGACCATGTGATAAAAGGAAGGAAAGTAACGAGACTTTTACACAAGGACTCGATAACAAAAGAACCCATATCCGATCCAAATCAGATGGGTTTTTTCAAAAAACAACTCAGGGTAGTTCTTCGCAACTGCGGTTTTATTAATCCTGAAAATATTGATGAGTACATTGCCCGTGACGGTTATCAGGCACTCGGAAAAGTGCTGACTGCAATGAGCCCTGAAGAGGTTATTAAAGAGGTTAAGGATTCAGGACAAAGGGGACGTGGTGGTGCCGGTTTTTCAACAGGACTTAAGTGGGAACTAGCCCGTAAAAACAAGTCCGATGAGAAATATGTAGTATGTAATGCCGACGAAGGTGACCCCGGAGCATTTATGGACCGTTCGGTTCTTGAAGGTGACCCACATTCCGTTCTCGAG
>Ga0302173_10001785_pt1 | contig 10645 bp, 6 predicted proteins | sample I_Fen_N3_1_FD_198785 | JGI IMG/M metagenome (GOLD analysis project Ga0302173, IMG submission 198785) | Peat permafrost microbial communities from Stordalen Mire near Abisko, Sweden - I_Fen_N3_1 | ecosystem: Environmental > Terrestrial > Soil > Wetlands > Permafrost | place: Sweden: Abisko... | reverse complement strand
GATCGTATAATTTCGTGCAACTTTTGTTGCAGCGGCACTTTCTTTCAAAGTTTTTTGCACATTATTCTGAAGCGTATTTAGAGTTCTGGTGTAATTGGGCATTATTTCAGACTCCAAATTCAGCAACTCGTTATTAAGCTGTGTTAATTTTAAATCCTGCGCACCTAGATCTGCAAATGATTTCTTTAAATTTTTAAATTGATTTTCATAGTATTTATTTGTCATCGAAAATAAATTACCTATTTGATCTTCAATACTACCTGATACCACTTTATTATTGTACTTCATGGTTACAGTAATATTAAGCTGTTCCTTTTGAACATTCATTTTTCCAACGAATGCATCTCCTAACCTCGAAAACAATCCTTTTTTAGAAACACTATCTACCTTAATATAAGAATCCGTTTTTATACTGTCTAAAATCTTCTTGTACTCAAATTTGTTGAGTTTAAATAATTTTGCAGCGTCATTCTTATTCGGATTGATCTGATTTTCAATAATAGAATCGATATCAGCTTTTAATCCTTCAATATTGGACTCAGATTGATTTTTTTTCATCAAAATCTCCATGAAAGCCTTATTGTCTTTTGTAATTAGACTTAAACTGTCCAGTAATCTGCTTATATCATTTAAAGCAACCGTATATTCCTGCAATGCCACCTGGTCTTTTGCATTGGAGTAATTATTAAACTTCTTCTGGGAATCGATAAACGAATTGTTTATTCGACTGGTAAAGTGCGATATTTTATTCAACGAATTCATGGAGTCCAAAGCCTTATTCGCTTCAGATTCATTTGCGGACTCATTAAACCAAATGATTGCCACGATAATCTGCAAAAAAATAACACATGCCAATAAAGTGTAGTGAATAGTTTTTCTATGCTGAAATTTTAGTTTTAAAAAACTAAATTCATTATTCTTAAAATGTTTTCTAATCAAAGCTTATATTTTAAAATGAAAAATAATGAGTTAAAAAAATCAATAACTCAAATAACTGTTTTAATTAGGTGGCAGAAGTACGATCACAAATAAATGATGTACTACATTTTGAATAAATATTATTCTTTAGATTTTAAATCAAGATCACTGAATCAAAATCTATTGGCGATAAAATAGTATTGATTAAAAAAACCAAGCTGTTTATTATAAAAATAACCGAGCCAAATTCTTTTAAAATCAACATTTATTATAACGACAAAAAAATATTTAAAAGAGATTTGGGGAGTCTTTTAATTGAATAAATATGTCATAAACAATTTACATATTATAATTCATTATACAAATATTTATTTGCTTTTATTTTTTAAATATCTGCAAAAGTACTTTCCTAAGATATATAATAGTGTAGAACATTATACTATTAAATGTAGAACTTGTTCTACATAAATAATCCTCCATTTTTCAATAAATATCACTAAATTTTAAAACCAATATAAAGAGAAAAACACTCTCGCATTTTATGTTTTCAAAAACACTGTTGCATAGTATTTCTTTAGAGAATCTGCTTTTAGATCAATTATGACGCGAGTTAATTTTTTTTCATTTTTTCTGAAATAAAAAACAAACAACTATAAAACAATTACTTACAACAGGAAATCAATCTATAATCAAGAACAAATAATGCCATAATTCAATGTAGTTTTTACTGCTCATTTTTTTGATCAAATATTCTCTTCTAGTTTTGCCCCGAAATTTTAAAATAATACAAAATGAAAAATTTAATGCTTTCGTTAGCTTTTGCTAGTGCAATTACAACTTTAAGTGCTCAAAACAAAATCGAAAAAAAGCCAGTTAGTGATTTTAACAAATGGTCTATTGAGTTAGCAGGCGGAGTAAATAAACCACAAAGACCAATGTCATCGTCTTATTTTACTTCAACACCAAGTCCTTATGTTGCAGATTTAGGAGTTCGATATATGTTTAATAACAAATTTGGTTTAAAAGCTGACTTTGGTTACAACAGTTTTACAGGAAAAAACAATTCTATTGATTTTGATACTAAATATTACAGAGCAGACATTCAAGCTGTTGCGAACTTAGGAAGAATCATGAATTTTGAAACCTGGACAAATACGATTGGTATTTTAGGTCACGCAGGTTTTGGTCTGGCACAATTAGAAGATCAAAACTCAGCTGTAAAAGACAGAATGGGGAATTTTATTGCTGGTATTACCGGACAAATTAAATTGACAAACAGATTAGTTTTAACAGGAGACTTTACAACTATCGTTAATGCAAAACAAGATTACACTTTTGATGCTGCAACTGCTCACAATGGCAGAGGATTCTCAGGAGTTCTTTTTAATGGTACAGTTGGTTTAACCGTTTACTTAGGTAAAAACGAGAAACATGCTGACTGGGTTATTGATAACGGAAGCGAAATCGACGACTTGAGAAAAAGAATTACAGATATCGAAACTTCTATGTTAGATACTGATAAAGATGGTGTTCCAGATTATTTAGACGAAGAACCAAATACAATTTCTGGTGTAATGGTAAACACAAAAGGAAAATCTATTGACTTAAACAACAATAATGTTCCTGACGAATTAGAAAGCTATTTATTAAAAACTTACGGAAGCAATACGGACAAATCTCCAGTTTTAGGAAACAACGAATTGATTAAAAACTTAATCAATGGTGGATATGTATGTACGTATTTTGATTTCGGAAAATCTACTCCAACAAATGTTTCGACAGAAGGAATCGATTTTATCTTAAATTATTTAAGAAACAATCCAAATGCTTCAGTAGATATTATTGGTCATGCAGATGAAATTGGAAAATCTGCTTACAATGATAAATTAGCAGCTTCTAGAGCAAACAGTGTAAAAAATGTTTTGGTAAAAGCTAAAATTAATCCATCACGCTTAAATATTGTTTCGGCAGGCGAAGACACTTCAGTAGAAAAAGATTCTGACGCAGCTAGAAAATTAGTTCGAAAAGTAACTTTTAGAGTAAAATAAGAAAAGTTCTATATATTAAGAATACAAAAGGGAATAGTTTCAATACTATTCCCTTTTTTTTTAATAGTCCATAAAAATACTGTTTAAATTTTGTCAAAACTTTTGCTAAATTGTTATTTAAACATATTTATCAAGACTAAATCTAAATAATTACATACTTTTGGCGCTTTCAATAAACAACCTATATTTTTTAATCTATGCGCTATATTTTTCGTTGTTTTCTCGTACTAACTCTACTGGCAAACATAAACAATACTTATGCCCAATCTACGGGTACAGTTTCCGGACAAATAAAACTTGTTGATGGACGACCATTTGCTTCTGCTCCAATTTCTATTGTCGAATTGAACAAATCTACACTTTCTGACGAAGAAGGTAATTACAGCTTTAAAAACGTTCCCGCTGCTACCTATCATATTATGATACAAGTTTTAGGTGCGCCGGAGCAAATTATTCAGGCAACAGTTGTTGCCGGTCAAATTACCACTGTAGATTACCAATTACCAAAAGAAAACGTAATGGCTTTGCAAGAAGTTACCGTTTCCGGAAAAGTAAATAGATTCTCTAAAAAAGAAAGTAAATATGTGGCACGTTTACCATTAAAAAACCTTGAAAACCCACAAGTTTACAATACCGTTTCAAAAGAACTAATACAAGAACAATCTGCCGTTGACTTGGGAAGCGTCTCAAAAAACGTTCCTGGCGCAGGTATCCCAATGATTGCCAATCAAGGACGTGTTACATTTCGTTCTCGTGGTTTCGAAACAGAACCAAATGCACGAAATGGTGTCGCCGGACAAGCATTCTCTTCTATCGATCCTGTCAATCTAGAACGTGTAGAGGCAATTAAAGGCCCGTCATCGACATTATTTGGAGCGAGTGTAGCCAGTAGTTATGGTGGAGTTTACAATCGTGTGACAAAAAAACCATATAACGATTTTGGCGGTGAAGTATCTTATACAGGCGGAAGTTTTAATTTTAATCGTCTTACCGTAGATGTAAATACTCCAGTAAATGAAGATAAAACAGCATTGTTTCGTTTAAACGGAGCTACAACACAACAAAAGAGTTTTCAGGACTTAGGTTTTACTAAAAATATTAGCATTGCACCAAGCTTCTCCTATCAAATTACGGATAAATTATCATTATTACTTGACGTAGAATTTGGTCAGGAAGAAGGAACATCTGTAGTACGTTTTAATCCTTATAATAAAAGCAATACAACACGATCAATTGTCGATATTGCATTTCCGTACAAAAGAACATTCATGAGTAATGACTTAGTTTACAATACTCAAATGCTTAATATCTTCGGACAGATTAATTATAAAATTTCTGAAGAATGGACTTCACAAACTATTTTCTCCAGAGCACGTTCTACAATAGATGGAAACATTACCGCAATTAATGCATTGAGTGATAATACGGCACGTGTACAAGTAATATCAGGAAATACAAACTTTATAGCTACAGATATTCAGCAAAATTTTATTGGTGATTTTAAAATCGGAAGGTTTAGAAATCGTATCGTTGCCGGACTAGATTATTACAATAATTATAATGATTTTGACCGTCTTACTATCAGTACTGATACATTTAATTTTATAAATCCTCCTGCAAATTCAGGAACTAACTTACAAATTGTAAACTCACTTGCACAAGCAGGAAAAGGAACTTTACGTAAAGAAAAAAATAGAGACAATACATACGCAGCTTATTTTTCGGATGTATTTAATTTTACAGACAGATTCTTAGTTATGGCAAGTTTACGTTTAGATCGTTACGAATACTTAGGCGTTTACAACATTGCAGCAGGTACAACAGCGGGTGGACTTGGCGCTAACGGAACTTCGGCAGGACCTTATAACCAAACTTCATTGTCACAAAAACTTGGTGCTGTTTATGAATTAAGCAAAGATCACTTATCATTGTTTACCAACTATATGAATGGTTTTTTAAATAAAAGCGGACAAGCACTTGACGGAACTGCATTTAAACCAGAACATGCCAACCAATTTGAAGTGGGTTTAAAAGGAGATGTATTTAACCATAGACTTGTAGGAACTGTAAGTTATTATGACATACAAGTTGCAAATTCTTTGCGCCAAGACCCTAATGACGCCAACTATTCTATACAAGATGGTACACAACGAAGCAAAGGTTTTGAAGCCGAAGTAACAGCAAATCCATTTTCAGGATTCAATTTAGTAGCGGGATATGCTTATAATGATAGCAAATACACAAAAGCAGATGCTACTGTAAATGGTCTTCGCCCTGCCCTTTCCGGCCCGGCAACAACTGTAAATTTGTGGTTGAGTTACCGCATTCCCGAAGGTAAATTTCAAGGATTAGGGGCAGGTTTTGGAGGTAATTATGGTACAATGTCATACGTTATCAATACACAAACCACTAAAGTTACCATTCCGGAATATACAATGCTAGACGCTGCACTATACTACGACCAACCTAAATACAGAATTAGTTTTAAAGTAAATAATCTAACCAGCGAAAAAGCTTGGAATGTGAGACTTACACCTCAGGCTCCTGCTCAATTTTTAGGAAGCTTTGCGCTAAAGTTTTAATTAGAGACAAAAACTTAAAACATAAGTACATTGTTATAAATTGAAATAAACTAAACGGTTGTCTTTACGGGCAACCTTTTAGTTTTTTAATGAGAATTGGAAATTCCAATGTTTACCTCAATATAAAAGAAGAATCGTTATGAAAAATAAATTGTTATTCAAGATTTTGATTACTGTCTGCCTGTTTTTTTCCTGCTCCAAAATAATCGCAAGCGCCTATTGGATCGACGTAAAAGGATCTGGCAAAATTAACGAACCCGTAAACATAGAATTATGTTATGGCAGTATGGACGAATACGGTGTACGACACAGAGATTCTGGTAAAGAACTTCAACTGGCGGGAGATTTTCAAATGCGTATTATAGATGCAAAGGGCAACGAACAAAAACTAGAACTCATACTTCAAAAAGATTCTTGGTTGGCCGTTTTTATTCCAAAAAATGAGGGTCAATATCGCATCATCGGGATTAACGATAAACATCCGGTTGTAGATCGCTCCGCTACAGGTGGCGAAAACGTTTTGCCCATCGATTATATAGCAGCCGTTTACAATGTTGGTAATTCAATAATAACTAAAAGTAATCCTATACAAAAACTTGATATTGTTTCAGTTTATGAAAATAAAAAAATAATTGTAAAAGCTTTTTTTGACGGAAAACCTTCAAAATCAGGAACAAAAATTCGTGTTTTTAATCCCGAAAACTGGGAAAAAGAACTTACCTTAAACAAAGATGGCGAAGCAGTATTTTATCCTACAATGAAAGGTCTTTACATTATTCGACAAGATTGGGTAGAACCTGTTTCCGGAGCATACAAAAATATTAATTATACCAGTAAACGTCATCGTTGCAATTATTATTTATTGTATCAATAGTTTATACATTTATAATATTGGCAATAAATTATTAATAATCAAAACGCTTAAAATATGTTCTTTTTAAAAGAAAATGTTTTAAACGTTTTTTTCTTTTTTTTAAGAGATCTTCGATAACGTTATAGCTAATTCATAATTTTAAATATAAATTTTACACTTAAAAAACTATCCCCCCAAAGCCTTAAATGAGGACTGTAAATGATATAATGTTTCGTCATTTTTCTTTAACTTAGCACAGTAAATCTTAAAACATAAGATTATACATACTTTGTTTTTCTGCAAAGAACTGACCGAAAAAGCATTACTGTTTTTTCTCTTACTTTTTTGGAAAAGGCATTTTTCTAATAATTTTAGTTAATTGAAAACTATGAACAAATTTGATTTTGGAATTGTTGGGCTCGGTGTAATGGGCCGTAACTTACTTTTGAATATTGCAAGCCATAATTTTGCGGCAGCAGGTTTAGATTTAGATACTGAAAAAGTCAATTCTCTTCAACAAGAAGCAGATGCTGACCACACAATTGAGGCTACAACAGATGTTAAACATTTTGTAGCCCTTATACAACAACCAAGAGCTATAATGTTGCTAGTTCCTGCCGGAAAACCGGTAGATAGCGCAATAGCAAGCTTACTTCCTCATTTAGATAAGGGAGATATTATAATCGATGGTGGAAATACTTATTTTACCGATACAGACAGACGATTTTTAGAACTATCTGATAAAGGAATTCATTTCTTTGGAATGGGAATTTCAGGCGGAGAAAAAGGAGCAAGATTTGGTCCTGCAATGATGCCGGGTGGAGATCAGAAAGCATATGAAAGACTACGCCCTATTTTTGAAGCAATTGCTGCAAAAGTAGATGGAGAACCTTGCGTTGAATATTTAGGAAACGGATCTGCAGGTAACTATGTAAAAATGGTTCACAACGGAATCGAATATGGAATTATGCAACTGATTTCTGAAATTTATGACCTAATGAAAAGAGGTTATAATTTAGATGAAGAAACCATTCAGAAAACTTTTGAAGAATGGAACCAAACCCACGATCTTAAATCTTATTTGATCGAAATAACCGGAAACATCTTAAAACAAAAAGACGAAGACGGAAGCCCATTAATCAATAAAATTTCGGACTGGGCAAAATCTAAAGGAACAGGAAAATGGACTTCGCAAAATGCAATGGACTTGCAAGTACCAATTCCAACAATCGATGCGGCAGTTTTTATGCGCGATATGTCTAAAACAAAACCGGAAAGAATTGAAGCTGCCAAAAATTTAGTTTGGAACGCTGCACAAACCGATGTTGATACTAACGAAACAATTGCAGCATTAAAATCTGCTTTATACTTTTCTATCGTAGTAACTTACGCACAAGGATTAGCACAGCTTCACACCGCTTCAAAAGAATACAATTACGGATTAAATCTGGAAACTGTTGCCAAAATCTGGCGCGGCGGATGTATTATTCGTGCAAACATTCTGGAAGATTTTAGAAAAGCATATGTTACAAAATCAGATTTGCCAAACTTACTTTTAGATGCTGGAATCGCTTCAAAATTAACCGATAATCAAGCAGGAATGAGAGACGTTATTCAATTTGCTGTACAAAAAGGATTACCTGTAGCAGGCCTAATGAATTCATTGGCTTATTTTGATGCCTACAGATCAGAAAACCTTCCAACAAATCTAATTCAGGCACAACGTGACTATTTTGGAGCACATACCTACGAACGTATAGACGCCACCGGTGTTTTCCATACACAATGGTCTGAATAAGAAAATTTAAGCAACACAACTACAAAAATGAGTAAGTTCAAAAATATAAATCCAACAATCATTGTTATTTTTGGAGGAACCGGAGACCTGGCAAAGAGAAAACTCTTTCCCGCATTTCAAAATCTGTACCTTGATGGTCGTATGTCCAAAAAGTTTCAGATTATCGCATTAGGAAGAGCCGAAAAAAGCGATGACGAATTTCGCAGTTATGTCTTAGAAAATCTGGAAACCTTTTCCAGAAAAAAAGGCATTTCTGATCCGGAAACTCAAAAATTTCTTTCTCACATCACCTATCATAGTCTTGATATCGATAAAGAAGAATCTTATCAAAAATTAAATGAAAAAATAAATGGTATTGATGAAGGCTTTGGAGAACGTGCAAATCGTCTTTTTTACCTTTCCATCACACCATCTTTTATAACCAAAATTTCAAGTAATATCAAGAAATTTGACCTTGCTTCAAATCCTAAGCAAGATCGTATAATTATTGAAAAACCTTTTGGTTACGATAAAACCTCTGCGATTGAATTAAATGTAATGCTTTCGCAAACTTTTAAGGAAGAACAAATTTACAGAATCGATCACTATTTAGGTAAAGAAACCGTTCAGAACATACTCGCTTTCCGTTTTGGAAATTCAATGTTTGAACCTTTATGGAGTCGAAATTTTATTGATTTTGTTCAAATTACAGTAGCAGAAGAAGTTGGTGTTGAAGAACGCGGCGGATTCTACGAAGGTGTTGGAGCATTAAAAGATATGATTCAGAACCATTTACTTCAAATTTTATGCATGACAGCTATGGAAGCGCCAGCATCATTAGAAGCAGATGACATTCGAAACCGAAAAGCTGATGTTTTAAAATCTATTCGCCGTATTAAACCAGACGAAGTAGATCATTATGTAGTAAGAGGACAATACGACGCAGGTTTTATAAAAGGAAATCCCGTTAATGGATATCGTCAGGATAAAGGAATTGCACCAGATTCTAATACAGAAACTTATGTGGCAATGAAAATTTATCTCGATAACTGGAGATGGCAGGGAATTCCGTTTTACCTGCGAACAGGAAAACGAATGGAAGAAAAACAATCTTCAATCATTATACAGTTTAAACCCGTTCCACATTCTGCATTTTCTTATGGAAAACAAGGTATGACACCAAACAGATTGATTATCAATATTCAGCCTGCAATGGATATCAAACTGCAATTTATGACCAAAAAACCTGGATTATCGCTTTCGTTAAGACCGGCAGAAATGGTATTTGATTATTTTGCATGTTCTACAATGTCGCCAGAAGCGTACGAAACATTAATCGCCGATGCTTTGGCAGGAGATCCTACCCTATTTATGCGTTGGGATCAGGTAGAACAAGCGTGGGATGCAATAGACACCATTCAGCAAGTTTGGAAAACTACAGCACCAACCAATTTCCCTAATTATAAAGCAGGAAGCTGGGGCCCGGAAGAAGCTGATGAATTATTGGCACGTCAAGGACACGCCTGGATTCAAAACTCACAAAGTAATATAAAAGAAGAAATCTTAGATGATACAGATATATAATAATACAGAAGAAATTAATACAACAGCAGCAGATCTTTTTGTAGCCGAAGCTCAAAAAGCAATTGCCGAAAAAGGTCAATTTTCTGTTGTACTTACAGGAGGTTCATCTCCTGCCGGAATCTACAAATTATTAGCTTCTGACGATTATAAAAATAAAATAGACTGGAGTAAAGTTTATATCTTTTGGGGAGACGAACGATGGGTTCCTTTAAATGATGATCTTAGCAATGCAAAAATGTCTTATGCAACTTTACTAAGCCACGTTCCCATTCCTGCAGAAAATATTTTTGAAATGTATGCAGATGGCGTTGAACCAGAAGATTATGCTGTAACTTACGAAAAGGCTATCAAAAAAGTCTTAGGTGATGAAGGCAAATTTGACCTTATTTTATTAGGTATGGGAGACGACGGACACACCGCTTCACTTTTTCCTGGCCAGGCAGTATTAGAAGAGCAAAACAAATGGGTTGATGCCTATTATCTTGAACCTCAAAAAATGTATCGCATTACACTTACTGCACCGCTAATAAACAAAGCAAATAAGATTATTGTAATCGCTTTTGGAGAGAAAAAAGCGCCAGCATTAAAAGAGGTAACAACCGGAACATACAATCCTGCACTTTACCCAATGCAATTAATTAAACCTGTTTCTGGAGAATTACTATTTCTAGTAGACAAAAGTGCTGCCGGAACGAATTAAAAAAATATTCTTTTACTATATAAGGAGTTTACGCTAAAAATGTAAACTCTTTTTTTTGCAAAAAATCTAATCGTCTGATCGATCAATTTAAAATTTTTATTATAGTTTTTCAACAAAACAAAAACTTAAGTTGCTACATTTCAGAAAATTAACTATATTTATTCCCCCTCTTTAATAAATCTT
>Ga0302173_10001784_pt1 | contig 10653 bp, 9 predicted proteins | sample I_Fen_N3_1_FD_198785 | JGI IMG/M metagenome (GOLD analysis project Ga0302173, IMG submission 198785) | Peat permafrost microbial communities from Stordalen Mire near Abisko, Sweden - I_Fen_N3_1 | ecosystem: Environmental > Terrestrial > Soil > Wetlands > Permafrost | place: Sweden: Abisko... | reverse complement strand
AAGGCCATTAATCATGATGCTACGATTATTAATCTTAAAAATATGGTTTTATATGATTCAATTACCCCCAATAAATGAAGTTTCAATAGACTTTTCAACGATGTGTCAGTTAAAATGTAAAGAGTGTTCTACCTCTAAGGGTATTACTCATAAGGGTATTATTGGCAAAGGTCAGTTTTCTTTTGAAAATTTCCAGAAATTTGTCGATAACAATCCACAAATAACAAGAATGGAAATGTCAAATTGGGGCGAGATTTTCTTGAATAAAAATATCGCTCAAATCATCAAACATGCTTATGAGCATAACATAATTCTATATTGCGGAAATGGAACGAATTTCAATAATGTAGATGATCTCGTATTAGAGTATCTGGTGAAGTACAAAGTTGAATATCTAAATCTTTCGATTGATGGAGTGACCCAAGAAACTTACGAGAAGTATCGTGTTGGTGGCAATATTCATAATGTATTCAAAAATATTGAAAGGCTCAACTATTATAAAAAACAATATAATAGTGAATATCCAAAACTTTCATGGCAGTTTATTATTTTTGGACACAATGAACATGAACTACCACTAGTGAAAAAACTGTGTGAAAAATATGACATGGCTTTTAACCCCAAATTGAATTATTCTAATTATTCACCGGTAAAAGATAGGGAGTATGTAAGAAGAGAAAGCGGATTAGGAGTCGCAGATAGACAAGAGTTTAAAAAACTTCATAAGAAAGAATACAAAGCACCCTGTTATCATTGTTTTACAAGTCCTCAAATAAACTGGGATGGTAAAATACTCGGATGTAGCATAAATAAATGGAAAGCACTAGGCAATATAAGCTCTATTTCTATTAGACAATGGATGAATAGCGATACGTATAAGAATTTAGTTGGCATTCTATTTGAAGATCATACTTGCGATGAGTCTTTGCCATGCTATTACTGTCCTAATTATAAAAAGATTCAAGAAAATCCTCTTACGAAGTTCGGATTAAAAGAATACATTGGTTACGTTCCACCTGCTTTAAGAGAAAGATAGGATATGATTCAACAAATAAGTAACAAAGCTACAAGAAAATATAATTCACAGAATACAGATGTTGCGTATCTCTCTAAATATTTTTTAAAGAATGGTAAGTTCCCATTATTCACACAGGTACTTATTGAAACTAGAACAGACTGCAATAATCACTGCCCATTCTGTCCTCATGTTTTCAATAACAAACCTTTGAATATTATGAAATGGGATGTGTATTGTAAAATTATAAACAGTCTATGCAGTATTGGTTATAACGGCAGAGTTACACTTATGCTGTCAAATGAACCGTTACTTGAAGAACGATTAATAGATATGATAAAATATGCAAAAGAAAAATCTCCAAGACTATTTCTAGATATTACAACCAATGGGATCCTTTTATCACTCAAGACCGTAGATAATCTGATTTGTGCTGGATTAGACAACATTAATGTAAATGATTATCGAGGAGATAGAGACAGATTCCCGTGTAAGATATCTAATAATTTAAAGGAAGTTTATGAAGCATATTCTAACAACCCAAAACTAACATTTCAAATGAGGCGCTTCGATGAACAGCTCCCCAATTATGGTGGCAATATTCCACGATCTGTGCCGCAACAAGATCTGGGCTTTTGCAATTTTCCATTTAGAAAGCTGGTTATAGCTTACAATGGCGATATTCTCCTGTGTTGCAACGATTTCATGTATGTTACAAATTATGGTAATATTATTACTGGCGATTTGATTGACTGTTGGAACAATTCGGAGTTTAACAAAGTTCGATTGGCACTACTTGAAGATAAGCGTATTAGCTTGTGTAATCATTGTAACGATTTTCAAGACTATAAAACATTTTGACATGATACTTAATAAAGAACAATTTGATGCTTTTGCTATGGAAATAGCCACATTCGGCAATATTCCCATAAGCAGTCAGTATTGTGGTGTTGGCTGTGTGTTCTGCAAAGTACATACTGACTCATACCTTGGCCAATATCCCAAAATTCCACAAATTGATGCGGATGATTTAATGAAAGGATTCGAATATATAAATCCGAAGGTTAACTATGTCCGTTTGGGAGCTGGTGTACTTGTGGCTCCTCATACTGATCCTTTTCTACACCCAAAGATATACGATTTTATAAAAATGACTGCTGAGTACTTCCCCACAAAGATAATTTCAACAGTCACAACAGGAGCATACATAAGAGAAGATAAGATTGATTTTTTGAATAGTATTCCTAACTACGGCATAGATTTATCATTGATAACCATGCAAGAGCAACGTGAAGCAATCATTCCTCGGTCAGAAAGAGAAAGAACCATGTATTTATTAGAATACGGTCCACTAAATAAATGCACATTAATGTTTACTGGTAATCTTGACGAGACTAAAAGAGATTTAGAGCTTCTTTTTAGTCTTGGAGTTAACAAAAGAGTTAGACAAATTTTGGTGCGTCGTATTGAATACACAGATACATCCCCATCCAGACTTAAAAAGCTGTCCCAATCTTGCATTGACGGATATGAAGAATGTATAACATGGATCAAACAGAACTATCCAGATGTTTCTTTTACTGTCCCAATTCTAAAAGAAGTGTTCCGTGGAGGTAATAATGAATACTTCATTGAAGCAGATGAGCGAATAGCAAAACAGAAAGATGTTATTTCAAAACTACCAGCTGGAACATTTGTAAACCTCATATCACCTTTGTCTGGATACGAATATTTTTCAAAGGCATATGAGGGAATGGATAACGTGAAAGTTAATCTCATTCAAAATCATCTTTATGGTGGCTCTGTGTCTGTGGCAGGCCTCCTAAATCATGGCGACATCAAAGAACAGTTCCATCCTAGGCACAATGATTTGATGATATTACCGAATGAGATGTATAATTCAGATGGTATTGACATTCAAGGAGCCCCAAGGGATGAATTGGCTAAATATTATAATACAAAAGTAGTAGTTGTATAAAATGGAAAGACTTTTTTGGAATAAACTTAGAATACTTGTAACAAACAAGTGTAACTATAAATGTCCGTTCTGTCACAATGAGGGGCAAGAAAAGGATGGATTGACAGACATGATGAGTTTTGAAAGTTTTAAGACTTTCATTGACATAGTCAATGGTCAAGATATCTCAGAACTTCATGTTAGTGGTGGAGAACCTTTTTTAAATAAGGAGATTGTCAGGATGATTGAGTATGTTGATAATAATACATCTTGGGGTATTGGATGCGCAACAAACCTCTCCTTATTATCAAATGAGCAAATTAAAGCATTAGCTAAAACGAGAGTGAAATTCAATATTCAATTTCCATTCGCTAATGAAGATCTCTTTAAAAAAAGCACAGGTAATGGCCGTTTTGAGCATATACTAAATCAAATTAAACTAGTAAAGGATGCAGGAATCCGAATAGGCCTTAATGCAGTTGTTCAAAGTGACAACATTCAACATATAAGAGATTTAATCATATTTGCTATTAATAACGAATTACCTTTAAAATTACTACCACAGCTAGGTCTAAACGGAAGTGATAAATTTAAGGAATATATTTATCCAATTCTGAATGAATATGCAGCTAGTTGCGTAGATAAAAAAACAGGAGCTCATAGATGGATTGTAGAATCTAAAAAAAAAGAGACAAATATACTTTACATAGATTCTCCATGTTTTAATAAAAACATTCAAGAGTGCAGAACCTTTGGTGAGCTAAGAATTCATCCAGATATGAGTTTACAGCCATGCATACAGAAAGAGTCCGTCTGTAAATTAGATATGAGTGAAGGGCAGAAATCTGTTTTATCAACAATGACGAGTCTATGGAGCAACTTCAAGATCTGTTAAAGAATTACAACAGAAAACAGATTGCAGATTTTTCTGATTCTAGTTGGGCTAATCAATATTGTGAAGAAGTTTTTCCTTCTTATTGGAAATATGTCTTTGCAATAGCTTATTCTTTGCCAAAAACATTAAGAATCGTGGAAATTGGTGCTGGTTATGGTTTTGTGACATCAATCTTTATTTACCTGAGATTTTTAAATATTACTGGATTTGAACAAGATTTTGAAACAGCTGATACCGGGAACAGATACATAAAAGATTTGTTTGGAGCAAAACATGTCATCAAACCTATAAAATTTAAAAATCAAAACATTGATGCTGATGTATTGCTTTTAGTAAACTGTGCTTATTCTGATGGTTGCACTACAAAGGAAGAATATAAGAATCGGCTTATTCATTATTTCAAACAAGCAGGATGTCCTCAATATTATATATTGGAAGTAATAGATGACTCGTATGTTGAGAAAAACGATGAATTCCCGATGAACATTAGATTAAATCGTAGAGATATAGAGAACATGTTCCTTAACAGCAAGATACAATTTTGGAGAACATACCAATATCCCCGACATGAGAAAAGCAAAACATTATATCTGATAGAAACAACATGAGAATACTATTAATTACAGCAGAATATGGAGATGCAGGCGGAGGACTTTCGCTTGCTTGTAGTTGTTTTTTTAAGATGCTTACGGAGAGTTTAAAACATAGCGTTTCCGTTGCATCATCAGTTTCTGATTCTATTTTGACTGCACATGGTGGATATAATCCTACTCTTTCAACAGATATAGCCAATGAGTATAGATTAAAGACTCTCATATCAACTTATAGCAGCGATAATGTAAACATAGTTATTGCATTTGGAGGTAGTTTCAATGGTTACTTTGCATCGATATTAGCACAAAGCATTAATGTCCGATTTATATTAATGCTTAGAGGTACAGATGTAAATTTAGCGAAATGGAATGTGCAAGAACAAATGTTTTTGAAAAACGCAATAGCCATTGCATGGAAAGTAACATGTTTGTCAGAGGAGATGAAACAGAATGTCCTTCAAGAAATAACACTAAAGAAAAGCATTATTGTTGTTCCTAATATTATAGACTTTCAAGTCGAAGATATTACATTCCCCAATCTTCCTAAAAAGATTATTATAGGAACTGCCGCTTCTCATATAAATGAAAAGAAAGGTATTGCAAACATTTTGAATATGGTAGGTGAATTTAAAAAACGTTCAAAAACACCCATTAGATTAGATGTCATCGGGGGAATTGACAACGACCTCAAAGAAAATTATCAGTACCTAATAGCAAATCTTGGATTAAAAGAGAATATTCAACTTCTTGATTATAAGTCTAGGAAAGAATACCATAAGATTACAAATACTTGGGACTTTTATATTCAAGGTTCTGTTTGCGAGGGATTCGGTAATTCTGTAAGTGAAGCAATTACTAATGGCAGAGGAATCATACTATCTCCTACTGGCTACATAGCTGAAAGCTTTCAAGATAAGTATTCATGTTTAGTGTTTAATTGTTGGGACCCAGTAGTAATGGCTGAGAGACTTGTATCACTTATTAATATGCCCAATAAATCCCAATATTACAAACAAGCGTATAAAGAGTTAAGTAGCACACTCAGCAAAAGAAAAATTACACAAGTTTGGAATCTAATATTGACAAATAATATGCAGGCTTTAGTAGATTGTGAAAAAAGATCCGGTAATATTTTTTCTGTTGTTTTCCATGAAATAGATAAAACCGATTATGATCACATTACAACTCCTAAAGAAGTATTCAATAAGTTCGTTCAAGATTTGTATAACAATGGATATGGAATATGTTCTTTGAAATCATATCTAGCAAAATGTTTGGAAGATCGTAAACGATGGATCGTTTGTACATTCGATGATGGATATGCAACACTTTTACAGCACGCTTTACCCATATTGAAACAATATGGTTTCTCTGCTACAGTTTTTATCAATACCAACCTTATAGGAAAAGATAATTCATGGAATTGGAAAGATACAAAAAGACGATTTCATCTTGACAAAGAGGGATTACGCACTCTATTTCAAGAGGGTTGGGAGATTGCTTCACATGGCAATTCGCATAAGAATCTTCTACAATTATCAGAAAGAGACATAACGAATGAACTTGCCGAATCTAAACAAATATTAGAAAAGTTAGTAGGTGCTGTTAATGCCTATGCTTATCCATACGGAGATAGTAGTCCCTTTATTCGAAAAATATGTGGTCAATATTACAACTATGCCTTCTCTCTCCAGCAAGGAGGTACGGAGTTAACTGTAGATAATATGCAAATCAGGCGTTATTCAATAGATGATATCTACAAAATCTTAGGAATATGAATATATTAGGTGTTTTTCGAGGTTTTCCAGGTTTAGGTCGAGTCGTTTCTGGAATTTCTATTTTAGAATCATTAAGAGATTGTTATGGATATAATATCGAGATTATTTCCTACTTGCAAGGGAATAAATATTTAGAATCTCGTGGTTACACTGGACTCCAAGAAGCTATTCCTATGGACTATTGTTCTATTGGATTACTCCCGACTAATAAAATGGGAGTTCATATTCATAACCGTATAAAAGCATTTCGTCCTGACGTTATCGTGATTGATGGAGAACCTTTAATTATTCAATCTTTAAAGATCTCATGCCCCGATATTAAAATAGTGACTCTACTAAATCCGTCAGACGTTGATAATCCAAAAAACGACAAGGAAGCAATGGATTATTTCAATGCATTGTATTCTTTAGCCGATCTTGCAATTGTTCATGGTCTAAGAAATGTAGTCACACCGTATAAATATAAAGAATTACTAACTACAAAAACTGTGCTTCGTCATGAAATACTTGGCATCAAAAACAAGCCAAGCAATAATATCTATTGTGTTCTTGGCGGAGGAACAGTTAACGTAGGTCACCAATTTGCAGAATCAACCATACGTATAGCATCATTATGCCAAAAAGTAGCGGAAGAACTTTCTGATTATAATATGCACATCATTTGTTCGAGTCAAAACATTTATGATGCTATTAATGAGAATCATTCAGACTCAAATGTGATTTTGCATAATCAGGTATTAGATGCTACGAAATACTATTCTGATGCTAGCCTTATAGTCACTAGATCTGGAAGAAATACCTTGAGTGAATTAGTCTACTTAGGAATACCTGCAATTTCGTTTGTATTAGGATGCTCTTATAGAAAAATGGAACAGGAGCAAAATATGGAGAATTTACATAGAAACAATATTAAAGTTGCCTCTATGGACATTTCTGTAGCTGAAATGGTAAAACTCTGTAAGCTGTTACTTAGTCTACCCAAACAGACTTCTACGTTTAAATACGGCAATGATATTGTTCTTAATAAAATATTAAAATTATGAGAATCGTACATTTATCTGATATTCATCTAACTCAAAATGGTTACGAGATATGGGAAACAAACACAATGGATCACTTTAATCGTGCCATCGAGTTAATTAGTGAATTGGAAAATATTGATGCAATAATTGTCACTGGAGATCTTTCAAACGATGGAAGTGAATGGACTTACAGATATATTGACAAAGCCTTTCAAAAGGTAGGAATACCAACGTATTGCTGTCCAGGTAATCACGATGATATAGGTTTGATGTTGAATGAATATCACCCATTGTTTTATCACATTGAGCCTTGTGCGAAAATTGGTGGATATAAATTTGTAATTTTGAACTCTGCAATCCCTGAGATGTCCAGAGGAGAATTAGGAATTGAAACATTTCAATTTCTACGACAACAACTTGACGATTTAGCGGTCCCTACCATAATATCTTTTCATCATCCGGCAATAGAACCAGGAGGTTGGCTTAGTAGGAAGCTATTGGAGAATCGAAAAGATTTTAATGATCTGATTGAAAACTACCCAAATGTAAAAATGGTTCTTTATGGACATCTACATTATAATATCCAGCATATTATAAATGAAGTCATATATAGTGCAGCACCATCTGTTGGTTTTGCATTCGATAAGGATTTACCAAAATTTCAAATAGCAAAAGGACAAGAAGGCTTTAATCTAATAACAATTGAAAATGAACAAATAAAAATAGAAACAGTCAAACTTTATAGCAGATAAAAAAATAGGCAGTATCCAATATTTTGTATAAATGGTAAAATCGTCATTTAGTGCATACTGCTCCTTTTTTATAATATACCTTACGGTTTTTTGCAGTCTTCTCCATGTTATTCATTTCTCCTTGGAATCCCAGTATCCCGAATTTTTGCGAATAAATATTGCTTGATAGAGCAAATAATAAAACTAGGAAAGAGCTTTTTGGCAGTGTGCATTAAATTGTGTAAATGAAAAATCATATATTAATCATCAATACGTTATCATATGAAATCATTGACACAAATTCCCATGGAAAAAGAGAAAAACAAAAAGCACCTTCTTCCCGACTCGGCTTTGAGCAAAGAATTCTTGAGCCAATTCACCACTGAATCCGATGTGAGTAGTTTTTTGAAGGATCTGCATGCCCAGATGCTGGAACATCTTCTAGAGAGTGAAATGGACGTTCACCTAGGTTATGAGAAGAACTCTACCCAGGGCAATAACAGTGGCAATTCCCGCAACGGGAACTTCCCCAAGATCGTTCAAACCGAGCATGGACGTGCCCAAATTCGTATTCCTCGTGATCGCAACGGCGCCTTCGAGCCTATTGTTGTACCTAAACACGAAAGCACCGGCCTTTCGATAGAGAAACTGGTTATCTCACTGTATGCAAAAGGTATGAGCGTGTCGGATATTGAGGACGAACTTACTGAAATCTACGGAATAAAACTTTCTACTTCAGCTATTTCTATTATTACCGGCAAGGTAACCCAAGCCGCTCTTGAGTGGCAAAACCGCCCTTTGGAAAGTCAATATTTGATCGTCTGGATGGATGGCATCGTTTTCAAAGTGAGAGAGGGAGGAAAGGTTATTAATAAAACGGTTTATCTGTGTGTGGGGCTCAACAGAAACGGATTAAAAGAAGTACTGGGTATGTGGCTTGGCAAGAGCGAAAGTGCCTCCTTCTGGATGGGGGTACTCACTGACTTAAAAGCCCGCGGAGTAGAAGATATCCTAATAACTTGTACGGACAATCTGAATGGATTCACCGCCTGTATAAAGTCGATATTCCCTCAGGCATCCACTCAAATTTGCGTAGTACATCAAATTAGGAACAGCTGCAAATATGTAGTTTGGAAAGATCTTAAGGAGTTTACCCGCGATATGAAGGTGATTTATCAAGCCCCAACGAAAGAAGTAGCTGCCGGGGCACTAGATGAATTTGAGGCAAAGTGGAACGGGAAATATCCCTATGCCATCCGCTCTTGGAGGCAAAACTGGGATGAGTTGACCACATTCTTTGAATTCCCCTTAGAGATACGGAAGATCATCTACACGACCAATCTGATAGAGAACCTCAATGGAAAGATACGGAAGTACACCAAGACAAAGATGTCCTTTCCTACTGATGACGCACTCAAAAAGGCGCTCTATCTGGTACTTATGGAGATTGAAAAGAAATGGACGTTACCTGTGAGAAACTGGGCAATTATTTTCAATCAATTTATTTTGCTTTATAAGGATAGGATTATTTTATAAAAGCTTGCAAATGACAAAACGCTTCTTTATCTTTGCCACAGAGCAAAAACAAAATGACGATTATAAAAAGAGAATTTAAAAAAAGCAGACACTCGCATGAGAACAAAACAAGTAACGATTTTACCATTTACACAAAATATTGGACACTGCCAGCTTTTTTCATCGTGGAGCTATTTTAAGGGCAATTTAGGATTCTATATTTCATCACCAGTTGTCACCTTCGTTACCTGTAAGCCCATTCTTTACACATTCTTCAATCTTATCCATTACGACATTTGAATAAGCGTGAGCCATAATGAGTGCTTTACTAGAAGTTTTCTTATGAGAATCTTTTGTAGCAAAAGGGAAACACTTGTCGAGAGTCCAATTTTCATCATAACGCGTAGGTCGTGTTTGTGATCCTCCTAATGCATTAGTCCATCCTGCACCTATCATTTTCACCACACTATAGAAAGGAACCGTATAAGTAACTCGAATCTTTCCATCCTTTATATCACATTTGATAATCGGTTTTATACTAACATCGTAAGTGCTCATTCCCCCAACGTGTTGAGCAATACTTGCAACATATCCCTGAGCTATAATTGTACCAAGTTCTTTGTCATTAAGCGTAATAACAGAGTTTGCATCGTTGAATGTTGCCGTAAACCAATAGTTAAGAAGGACATAGAGTTGGTTCTTTGACTTCCCTGGTGCTTCAATTATTTGAGTATAGGTAATCGCATTGTTCTTATCAAGGGTAAGCTGGGAAGCCAGATTTGTTGCTGCATCGACCCATCTCTCTCCATACTTTTCTTTTGCGTACTTCTCTAATTCGTCGGCTCGCAGAATTTGGCAGTTAGCTGATATAAACGCGGTGCATATAAGCACCAGTGACAGAATGATTTTTTTCATAGGTGAGTTCTTTTAAGCCTAATTTAGTGTTCCAGCTTTTTCCTTTCAATGATGCAAAAAAGAAAGAATCAACTTGGATAAGATCTTTATTAGATGCAAAATTAAACCTTTCTCCGAGATATACAAACAAATTTTGAGTAAGAAATGAGTAATTAGTAAAATATGTACTTTAGTACATGGCTTTGATATTGTCGATTACAGCATTCTTGATTTTGACAAATGGGCTAGAATT
>Ga0302173_10001782_pt1 | contig 10660 bp, 16 predicted proteins | sample I_Fen_N3_1_FD_198785 | JGI IMG/M metagenome (GOLD analysis project Ga0302173, IMG submission 198785) | Peat permafrost microbial communities from Stordalen Mire near Abisko, Sweden - I_Fen_N3_1 | ecosystem: Environmental > Terrestrial > Soil > Wetlands > Permafrost | place: Sweden: Abisko... | reverse complement strand
GGTTTAACAACTGTTGGGAAAGAAAGAACTCTTGCAGGAACAACTTATACTTTTCCAGACGCAAAAAACAGCAATTTGACTTTATACCTTTCGTATAAATTAAATTAAGAAAACACTTTATTATTAATCATAAATCATATATGCCATGTCAAATTTATTATATACAATCGCCGTCATACTACTTATTCTTTGGGCTTTAGGATTCTTTGTTTACAGCCTTGGAAGCATTATACACATCTTATTAGTTATTGCTGTTATTGCAATACTGTTTAGACTTATTAAAGGTCGCGAAATTTAAAATCAACTAATTTATTAAATACATTATTATTAAATCACTAAATCAAATATTATGAAAACGAGTAACACAATTTTAGGAATTTTAGGAGCTGCAGCTGCAGGAGCATTTTTAGGAGTTTTATTTGCACCGGACAAAGGTTCGAATACAAGAAAAAAAATCTCAGACAAATCAAAAGATTACGGAGATAATTTAAAAACTAAAGTTGACGGAATTATTAGTACAATTTCTTCAAACGGAAAAGAAATTCTTGAAGAAGGAAAATCAAAATTCAATCAAGCTAAAGAAGACTTCAATACGATTAAAGATGAAGCAAAAACAATAAAAAGCAATTATTAATAAGTGCACATTTTAAACCATAAATACCCTCTATCATGGAATCAAATGCAACAACAAACGAGAATCTGAATCTTTATGAAAAAGCCGAAAACTATACTAAAACGAGCCTGGAATTAATTAAGCTCAAAACAGTAGCAGCATCGGCAGATGTTCTATCAACATTAACATCGAGAATTGCAGTTGGCGCTGTTGTTGCATTTTTTACCTTGTTCCTTAATATTGGAATTAGTTTATGGATTGGAAAAGAACTTGGAGAGTATTATTACGGCTTTTTTATCGTAGCGCTCTTTTATCTAATTGTTGCCATTGTAATGCATAAATCGCAGCACAAATTAATTAAAACACCTATTGGAAACATGATCGTTTCCAGTATTTTAAAAGAAACTAAAAAAGATACCAACCCAGATTTAAATTAACTAATCGACTAAAAAAAGAATGTTATGGAAACTATTTATACCATGGACTCATTAAACGAGAAGATTCAGTTATTAGAAGATCGACAGGACACAGAATGGTGTGCTATTAAGGACGAAATCGACGAGATTAAAGACAATTTAAAGCCTCTTAATCTTATTAGAAACACAGTCGAAGAAATAAACGAAACTGTGGGTTTCAAGAGCCATATAGCCCAATCTGCCATAAGTATTGGTATTGGATATCTGGCCAAGAGATTTGTTGTTGGAAAAAGTGATTCAAAAGTCAAAAATATTTTTGGTTCCCTATTACAACTTGTTGTAACCAACTTAGTATCAAAGCCACATGAACCCTCAAGTGAGGAATCATCTTAAAAATCATCAAGAGAGTAATTGTATAACTTAAATTTATGTATTATGGAAAAGCTAACCGATATAGTATTAAAAAATGGTGTTTACATGTACTCAAATCTATATAAATGTTTTGAATATACACGAGTATTTCTAGGTATCTAACTTTCTTTATACGTTTATCTATTTTTAAACAAACGGTTAAAGAGTTAATATCCTTCACTATATATTTTCTATAGTTTTTTAGGCTCAAAGGTTCAGAGGTACATAGGTACAAAGACGTTAGAGAAAAAAAACTTAAAAAAAAGAGACTGTTTCAAATCTGAAACAGTCTCTTTTTAATTTTATATGTATTTGCGATTTTAATTATAGAAACGAAAAACTTATCGCTCTCCTAAAACCTCTGAACCTTTGTCCCTCTGAACCTATGTCCCTTTCTTAAACCTTTTTTAGAAAACTTCCGAAGCCTCTTTTAATTTCTCCATATTGTTTACCAATTGTAACTCGGCAACAATTTTTTGAATATCTCCGTTCATGATGTTTCCTAAATCATAAAGAGTCAAACCAACTCTATGATCAGTTACACGACCTTGAGCGTAGTTGTAAGTACGAATTTTAGCCGAACGGTCACCAGAACTAACCTGAGATGTACGTTTTGTAGCATCTTCAGCCTCTTTCTTAGCCAATTCTTGTTCGTATAAACGAGAACGTAAAACCGTTAACGCTTTGTCTTTATTTTTATGCTGCGATTTCTGATCCTGACATTGCGCCACTAATCCTGTTGGAATGTGCGTTAAACGTACTGCCGATTTCGTAGTATTTACAGATTGTCCTCCAGGTCCAGACGAACAGAAGAAATCTACACGAACATCGTTCATATCGATTTGTACATCAAACTCTTCTGCTTCCGGTAAAACCATTACAGTAGCTGCCGATGTATGCACACGACCTTGAGTCTCAGTTTGAGGAACACGTTGTACACGGTGTACACCAGCTTCAAACTTCAAAGTTCCGTAAACATCTTCTCCGGTAACTTCAAAAATAACCTCTTTGAATCCGCCCGAAGTTCCTTCGTTCATATCTACTACAGAAGTTCTCCAACCTTGATTTTCGCAATATTTGGTATACATTCTAAATAAATCTCCCGCAAAAATACTCGCTTCATCTCCACCCGTACCGGCACGAATCTCGACCATAACGTTTTTAGCATCTTCGGGATCTTTAGGGATCAACATAAACTTGATTTCTTCCTCAAGTTCAGGCAATCTTTCTTTTGCTTCATCTAGTTGCATTTTGGCCATTTCGGTCATATCTGCATCACTTCCGTCAGCAATAATTTCGTTTGCCTCATCTATATTAGCCATCAAAAGCACATATTCATCACGCTTTTCAGCCAATGCTTTCAAGTTTTTGTACTCTTGATTCAATTGCACATAACGTTTTTGATCAGCAATAACATCCGGCTGGATAATTAAATCTGAAATCTCGTCAAAACGTTGTTTTACTATTTGAAGTCTATCTAACATTTTCTAAATCCTTTTATTGGAGTGCAAATTTACGAAATTTTTGTTGAAAATTCTAGTATTGATTTTTTGTGTTTTTTGAGAGAGATTTTTAGTGGAATTAGGGTTGTTTTTTGGAGCTGTTTCCTGCTATTCGTTACAATCTTTTGTTCCGCTAAAGCTCCACAAAAGGATTTTCACTTCTATCAGGGCTAGGGGTTTTCGGATTTTATTTAGGCGTTTATGGTTTTCCATAAAATCAGTTAATTAAAGGGATTTACTTTTAGCAAAAATTATTTCAAACAAAATCAGGTGTTTTTACTTGGTTATTAATTTAAATTAAAGGCGATGTTTGTTTTTATAAAAAGATAAATGTTGGCTCTAATTTATGAAATGGTAAAATTTATGAAACTAAAATGATCAAAACTTTAATATTAAAAATACCATAACATGAAATTCAACAAAAAACTAATTACACTTTTAATTATTTGTACTGTAACAATAAATTACGCTCAAAAACCAAAACAGAATTCAGAAACTAGGCAGTTTATTGATAATGCTGAAATTACACAGATAAATAAAGACTGGAATGTGAAAGCAGAATTTAAATCTGGACTTGGCGAGGTAGTTTCTTTCTTTCCTGTAGAAGCAATTGATTTAAAATCAAACAGTAAAGTAAAATCACTTCAAATGGATATGACTGTTATATATCAAATTGCAGGGAGAAATTATAATTTTTTCAAATCTTCTTGGATTGATTTAAATGAAGTAAATGAATTTATAGTTTTCATAGAACAATATGTAATTCCAAATCTAAAAGATAAAACTGAAAGAAAACAATCTGTAACTTATATTTTTAATTCCAGAGAAATTACATTTAGTTTTTATATAGAAAAAAGTAATAGAAGAATATCTATTTATTTAAAGGATAACGGCAATACAGATAATGAACATTATTTTTGGACAGAATCACAAGTAAGCAAGATTCCTGAATTACTATCGATGCTGAAGGAAATTAAATAAATTTAAAAGCATGTTTATGAAATATTTTCTATTCATAATTTTAATTGGAGTCTATTCAAATGCCCAAGATTGTCCAACAAGAATTGGGGACTTTGAAATAAATACGACAAGTATCTCTGATTTAAAATCTATATTGCCTTCTTATATGTCGTACATATCAATAATAGAAAATTTAGAAGCATATCAAAATCATACAGTTAATTATGAGGATCTCAATGAAGAATATGCTGGAAGTACATTTACCTATGAGATAAAACCAGACTATAAAAATGTAAAAAGTTGGTATAATCTCGAAGTTGCATCGGTCAATGATTCTACTGTAGTAATATTTATTCCTAACTATGAAACTAATGATATTGTTATTAAAAACGTTTTACTTAAATTCTACAATGATAAATTATATTTTATAAGGGCAAGCTTAAACAAAAATTACACCAATATTATTCTTGAAAAATACAAAGGAAAAGGACATAAAACAGAAGAAAAGAAAACTGCAAATAGTTGTAAAAATTTAAAACTTAAAAAATATTTAAATACCTTTTCTCAATATTTCTTTACCTCTGAGGAAAATAAAATACGAGCATTGTTAACTTTTGATTTTAAAATCAACAAATACTGCGAAACTGTAATCAATGACCAAATAGAAATTTTTGATTTTGATATTTATATAAGAGAAAATAAAAAAATTAATTTCAATATGGAAAATATGCAAATGTTGGAAGATGATAGAAAGAAACTTAAAAAAGAAGAAAAGCTTAAAAGGTTCTAAAAATCCTAAACAGATTGTACAGATTTATCTTCACGTTACATCACGCCAACAAGACTAAAGCCGAAAGAAATATATTCAAAGACAAAAAAAATATTTGATTTAAAATAAATTTATACTAAAAAAAATACCATGAATGAATTCTCTAATACCGTTTGTGAAAAAATTAGATATTACGTCTATATATTAAAAGATCCCAGAACATCAAATACCTTTTATATTGGAAAAGGATTAGGAAATAGAGTTTTCCAACATGTTGCTGGTGCCTTAGTAAGTCCGCAAATCAATGATAAATTAAATCTCATAAGAGACATTCATGACTCAGGCAATAAAGTGGAACATTATATTTTACGCCATGATTTAACAGAAACACAAGCATTAGAAATTGAAAGTGCATGTATAGATTTACTTGGACTTGAAAATTTGACAAATACTGTTAAAGGCCACAATACTTGGGAACGTGGTTTGAAATCTATAGCTGAAATAAATCAATTATATGATGCTAAAATTATTACAATATCAGAACCTACAATTATAATAACAGTTAATCGCTATTTCGAAAGATTTATGTCACCAGAAAGATTGTATAAAATAACTCGCTCTGCTTGGAAAGTTGCAAATCATAGAAGATCAAAAGTAAAATACGCAATTGCTTCTTATAGAGGGATTGTTAGAGAAATTTATAAGATTGAAAGCTGGAATCTAAAAGCAGATGAAAATCGTTGGGAATTTACAGGCTCAATTGCAGAATCTGAAATTCGAGATAAATATATTAATCAATCTCTTGATAATTATATTAAGAAAGGAAGTCAAAATCCGATAAAATATACATTCTAAAAATAGCCCTTCGTTGACGCTGGTGTCAACACAATCAGAATAACTTAAAAAGTAGTATTAGGCGGAGCATTCGTGTTAAAGAAACTGAATAATAAAACATTTAGATATGACAACTAACGAAGAAGAATATATCACTTTTCTTAAACAAAAAGTTTTTAATAAAATTTCACATGAACTTACTAAAGAATCAATGAATAACATTGTAAAAATTGATTTGTATGATTCACATATAAAAGACAAAATTTCTTCTAGTTTCCAAGAATATTATTTCAAAACATTAAACAATGATGCTGATTTTCTAAATTCGGAAAATTTTTTCAAACAATTTAAAAGTCGCTATTCTCTTCAAGGAATCGATAATGAATATTTACAAAGACTTGAGAATAGAAAATCAGAAATTCTACAATTAATTCGTCAAAATTCCTTAACCAAATTATATGTTGATTATTTTAACAAAGCAGTAATAAAACATGGCGATTTAAAAATAGAAAAGGATCTAGGATCTTTTTTTGCAAAATTAGTTCATCATTTTAAACCAGACGAATACTGCGCATTAGACAATCCAATTAAAGATTATTTTGGATTATCTAAAGAAAGTTTTTTTATTGCTTTCTTTATTATTAGTGAAGAGTACAAAAAATGGGCGATAGAAAACAAGCGACTACTTAATACTATTCGAGAAAATTTCAGACAACTTGATCAAAATAAAATTCTAGATTTTGATTTACTTACTGATCATAAATTACTAGATCTTATATTTTGGAGCAAAGCGAATAGAAATAAAAAAGTAAATACTAAAACTCCACCTCAACTAACCAACATGAAACTTCATGATGCAATAGTCCAAACTTTAATAGCAGAAAATCGAGCGATGTCTACCAAAGAAATTGCAGAGAAATTAAATATTACTAAACTTTATACCAAAAAAGATAATTCAGAAATTACTGGTTTTCAAATTCACGGAAGAACTAAAAATTATCCAAATTTGTTTAATCGTGATGGCTCTATCGTTTCTTTAGTTAAAGTAAAAAAAAATCCCAGCTAGTACGAGCCCATGCTGGCGCGAGCGTCCCGCTCGTGAACGCAACCCAGATGGCGCGGATATTTGTTCACATTCGATAGCACGGATTTGCAATCCGTGCCCGTAACAATGAGAAACAAGACAAATACTTAAAGCTAAAAAAAACAATCTTTGTGGGCACGGATTGCAAATCCGCGCTATCGGATTGAAACATAAAAAAGAATATATTCAAAATCAAATGAAACAAATAATTCAAAACCAAACTATAAGCTTCGACACTCATCAAGCTGGTGATGGGCGAAAAATTAATAGAGAAGATCTTCATATGCATAAACGTATGAATGATAAAAAATTTAAAGGCGTTAATATAAAAATTCCATTAGATCCAGATAAACCTATAGATTATTCTGGAAATAATTCTGCAGATGCTCAAGAAATTATTAGTGAGATAAAAAGCGTATTTAAAAAAAAACCGGCTAAAGTTAAAGAAATGGCAAAGTATATTGCCAATAGAATTTCCCGATATTCTCAAGATATGGATGTTGAAGATTCAAAAATGTTTTTAGAAAAAGGCGCAAGAGCAATAGCAAAGCATTTTGACTTAAACCCAAAAATTGAAGATAAAATAACAAAGGAAATAAGTAATTATCTATCATATTATGTTTCTTATCACGAAGATGGAGATGGAAAATTATTTTACATTAAACAAGATGTCAAACTAAAAGAAATAAAGCTAGGTGATAATTTAGAAAAATTGCTAGACGATAACAATTAGTAATGCGTATTTTCCCCTGCTGGTGCGAGCGTCCCGCTCGTGAACACAATCTAAATCAGTTCTAAAAACTCTGCTTCTCGAAGTCGGGAGACTTCGCACAGCGCTACCAGATAAATGTCTCTGACTTTATGTGTTTTTTATCATCTTACAACTATAAATATTACAATAGTCTTTTAAAAAAACTCACTCAAACACCTATAAAAAAAAACATCCCAAAAAAGAAAACTCTTTTGGGATGTTACTAAACTTAAAGCGAAAACAAAATAATATTAAGCCTCTGCTTCTACTTCTACTTTTAGAATTTCTAGTTTTAGGTTTCCTTTTTTCGCAGGCCATTCTACAAGATCGCCCACTTTGTAACCAACCATTGCAATACCTTCATCAGAAAGAACCGAAATTTTGTTTTTGTTTGGTTTTGATTTTTCCGGACCAACAAGAAGAATCGTTTTCTCTTCGTTGTTATTGTGGTCTTTATAAGTTACTGTTCGGTTAATCGAAACAATATCTTCTGGCAGGTTTCTTCTTAAAACCTGTTTAGCATGTTTTAATTCGCTCAATAACAACTCTTCTTCTTGTGGTGTTACTTTTTTTCTTCTTACGTGATCTTTAATTAAATCGTATGTTCCTGTTGTTAAAATAATATTTTGTGACATAACTTTCTTGTTTGCTTCATTTTGCATCGACGTTGCTATACAACTCTTCAATGAATATATTGTAGTTCGATTTAATTCAATGATATAACATACCCAATGAAAATGAAGGTTTAATAAATGAACTATTTACGATAAGAGTGTCCCTGTCTAGAGTTGCGACAGGGCAAAATGAATAAACTCTTTTGAGCTTTTTAAGAAAGTATCATCATGCAAATACAATAAAGTGCACATTAAGCACATCAAACAGCTATTTATTAAATAAAAATTGGCAGTTACCATTATTGTAATTTTAATATTTGGCAATATACGCATTTTTTTTTCTTACAAAAAGAAGATTCTAGAGAGATAACACTTTATCTGATTACTCGGTAAATTTCTCTGCTCGTGAAAGCAATCAAAATCAATTCCTTAAACTTTTCGGGCACAAGCGGAACGCTCGCGCTAGTCTGAGAAATTTATTCAACATCTAAATAAGGATTTAAAACTTCGGCTAATTCATTCAACCAATAAAAACTATTTTCTAGATTTATTATATTGTTTTGAAGTGTTTCATGTTCTCTCATTAATCCTAAAGCAATTATATAATTTAGTTGCCTTATTGACTTAGCCATTAGTATTGGGTCAACCGACCTATTGAAAAAATCGATCAGTTTCTTTTCAGTTTCTTTTGAAAGGGTGTTTGTATTATCAGCTGATTCCATTATTGAATTGTATTTATTCTTGTCGTTTATTTTCATCTAAACGAAACTACAAGTAATACTTTACTTTTAAGTGATCATATACAAGTGATTGTATACAACCGAAAATCCCGCTCATGAACGCAATCAAAATCAATCTCAAATAATCTTATTGTCTTTAGCAAAAGAAAGCGCTTCGGTGAAATTTTTAACTTCAAAAGCTTCAAAAATTTTTCTTCTGTAATATTTTATCGTATCGGGAGAAACAAACATTTTTTCGGCAATTTGATTTATGGTTAAACCCTGAGCATATAACCGAAGTATTTCTAATTCTTTGTCTTTTAATTTTGATTTATTTTTTGCAATCCAGACTTTATCAGATAAATCAAACTTCCACAAAGTATCTGAACCCTGCTTGTTTATAATAATGTTTCCGGCTTTTTTATTGTGTGAAATAGAAACCAAACACAAGGATTTCCAAACTGCCCCTTGCTGATTAAGAAAAAGAGGAGTTAGTTTATGATTAATAAGAATAGGTTTGTCATATTTTCCTTTTAAATGAAAATCATAAGATATGCTGTATAATTTTCGTTCGTCATTATTAGGTAGTTTATCATAAAAATCAAATCCGGCATTGTTGATCGTGTTTAATAACTGTAGATCTTCTGTTGGAACATTCTTAAAATAGAATTCATACCCCATTTCAAGAACTTCTTCTGCAGAAAACCCACATAAAAACAAAGGATTATTAGACACATATTCGAACTTCATTTCCTCATAATCGATTACATAAATACTTTGATATGTTATTTTTGCAAAAGATTTTACCACTTCCAAATAATTACCAAACTGAAATTTATCAGCCTCTGATGTGGCTTCAATCTTGTTGCGGTTGAGTAAAGATTTTTTTTCATTTTCCATCTTATAAAAATACTAAAAACTACACAAAAGTGTAAAATGAATTTAAAATCTATTACTTTTTTTTGCAATAAGTTTCAACTTTTTCATTATGAGAAATAAATCAGTATCAGAGTCTAGTTTAAAAGAACTAATTAAGAATAAAAAAGCATTAAAAATAATTAGTATTGCGTTAGGCATTTTATGGATTCTTATTCTGACCTGGATCGTTAGTATACCAAAATACAAGTTAATTTTTACACTATTGACTATTGCCATTTCAACAATAATCCCAATTTTAATTTTTATAAGTCAAATAGATTCCGAAATTAAAAAACGTAATTCGCAGAACAGCTAATGAATCTTCGTAAGATTTAAATTCCCCTGCTCTCATAAAAAGCTACAAGAAAATATTTTTGTAGCTTTTTTACATTTATAATGAGAAAAAATCAATCTTTGTGTAAGCAGATTAAATCTGATAAATTCTCTAACCAAGACTATTCAATTGAAATAAAACCAAAACACAAAATGAACAAATTTGACTTTAATAATAAAAGATTTGCTCTTATTCAGAACTCCGAAAATGGGCAAGTAAATACCGAAACCATTTTTAATTATAAACAAGACAACAATCTTGTAACTGCCGATTATTTTGGAGGTTCTATAAAATACGGAAAAATTATTGCCGAATTAAAAGACGACAAATTAAACATGCTTTACCAGTGTTTAACAACAGATAATGAATTAAAAGCCGGCAAAGCATTAGCCCAAATTGAGTTAACAGAAAATGGCAAAATAAAATTGTCTTTGGACTGGGAATGGCTAACGAACGGAAGTGAAAAAGGAAAATCTGAATACATCGAAATTGAATAAAACAAAGATGCTGTAACAGAGTTAGACAATTATATATAGCATTACAATATTTATAAAGAACCAAATCGTTAAAAATGGATTTTATAGCATTACTATCTGGTCGGATTTTATTGGAGTTTTTAGGAGCGTCAACTAGATTTCTTTATGTGAACTTAGCCTGCTTGCTAAACGATAACGAATTTACAACATTTTCGAGCATATGGTCGCCAACCGGAAATGCTACAAAAAAAGACGAAAA
>Ga0302173_10001777_pt1 | contig 10676 bp, 7 predicted proteins | sample I_Fen_N3_1_FD_198785 | JGI IMG/M metagenome (GOLD analysis project Ga0302173, IMG submission 198785) | Peat permafrost microbial communities from Stordalen Mire near Abisko, Sweden - I_Fen_N3_1 | ecosystem: Environmental > Terrestrial > Soil > Wetlands > Permafrost | place: Sweden: Abisko... | reverse complement strand
TATTCTTTTTGCGTTTTGGGTAGTGTTAAACTAATAGATGGCATATCGGGATCGTTATAATAATCATCATCATAACGAAACACATAGCTTCGGGGGTTTTCTTCTGATAAGATACCCGCCAAAAACTCATTTCGGTAAACTGCCGCTTTTCTCATTTATTTTTTTACTTCAAGTTTCATCTCAAGTCCTAAAACATCTGCTAATTTGTTGATAGAATTCAATGTCGGATTTCCTTTTCCGCTTTCAATGGCTTTCAGGGTTCTTAGACTCACAGTTGCAACTTCTGCCAGATAGTCCATCGAAATCCCGAGTTCTTCACGCCTTTGTTTAATCGTTTGGGCCAGATTCATCTTATTATTATTTTTTTTTATCCGTATTTGTGCAATATATTGCCTTTTGACTGCAAATATAGTAGATGTTTTTGAAATAATTCAATATTAGTGTAATATATTGCACTAATTGGTGATTTACGATGTGCAAATCCATGAAATTAGAATAAAAGTGTAATCTATTACACTAATGGTAGGTATAAAAACAGAGAGAATCCATTTAGAATTACTAAATGGATTCTCTCCTAGCTTGTTGTTTTGCAGTTAGGGTACTGTGGTTTATTTCTTATCCAATTGCCCGAAAACCTTTTTCAATAAGTCGTTTACACGTGCGGCAGGATTGGTGCGGATGGCACTTTCTTCGGCCGCAACTTTCATAAACAGTGCATCAAGCGCTTTCTCGGTAACGTAGTTTTCCAAATTGACATTCACTTTCTTCAATCCTGAAATCGAACCAACTGTGCTCCCTGCAACGGTATTATATCCCGATGTAAGTGAGTTCCATGTTTTGGTTGTTGACACATTTGCTACCAGAGGTTTGTCGAGTGATGCTTTTATTTTAGGAGCAAACGCAGCTCTCAGTTGCGAGTAGGTGGTCTTTTTCAGATATTCAGTCGCAGCATTATTATTTCCGAACAAAATGCCCATAGCATCGGTAATGGTCATACTTGTTATAGCTGTTTTGAAAATAGGCGTTGCTTCTTTTACTGCATCTTCGGCCGAACGGTTGAGCGAAAGGATAGCTTTGTCAACCAAAGCCTGACCGCCCGGAATTAGTTTCGCATTATCAACAATGGTTTGCGCCTCAGATGGCAACAAGAGCTTGATAGCAGCATTTTTATAAAAACCGTCTTCCACTCCAAGATTAGATACAGCTTGTTCTATCCCCACGCTGAGGGAGCTTTTCAGACCTGATATATTCTCAGCATTAGTTACCGTTTTACCGGTTGTAGTGGGCAGCGCTGTTGAAAGCTGATTGGCTACTTGTTGTAATTGGGCGCATGATGTAAGCGTGAAGGATATGATAACCGGAAGGATAAATCGTTTCATATTATATTTTTTAATTTGATACAAAAATACAACTTTTTTTGGAACGGAGGCTCATGTCGTTTTAAGGACTTTTACCCGAACTTTTTTCTTTCGGAGGCGTTAATAATGACATAAAGACTAATCATTATAAAACTAATTTTATAATTAAAAACAACATGAGTAAAATTGAAAAAATTGTTGCCCGCGAAATCCTTGACTCGCGTGGAAATCCTACTGTAGAAGTCGATGTATTGCTTGAATCAGGCGTTGTCGGTCGTGCTGCAGTTCCATCTGGAGCTTCTACCGGAGAAAACGAAGCTATTGAGCTTCGCGATGGTGACAAAAAACGTTATTTGGGCAAAGGCGTTCTGAAAGCTGTAGCCAATGTAAATAATATTCTTGGTCCTGCATTGGTTGGTATCAGTGCATTGAAACAGCGTGACATAGACAAACTGATGATAAAGCTGGATGGCACAAAAACTAAATCAAACCTGGGAGCTAATGCTATTCTTGGTGTTTCTTTGGCAGTGGCTAAAGCTGCAGCATCTTATCTGGATTTGCCTTTGTATCGTTATATTGGTGGGGTAAATACTTTCGTACTACCTGTTCCAATGATGAATATTATCAACGGTGGTTCGCACTCCGATGCACCTATTGCTTTTCAGGAATTTATGATTCGTCCTGTAGGTGCTCCTTCATTCAAAGAAGGTTTGCGTATGGGTGCTGAAGTTTTTCATTCATTGAAAAAAGTGCTTCATGACCGTCATCTCAGCACGGCTGTAGGCGACGAAGGTGGGTTTGCTCCAACTTTGAAAGGAACTGAGGATGCCTTGGAATCAATTATTGATGCTATCGAAAAAGCAGGATATAAAGCTGGAAAAGATGTGATGATTGGTTTGGATTGTGCAGCTTCTGAATTTTACAGCGGCGGTATTTACGATTATTCTAAGTTTGAAGGAGCTACCGGTGTTAAGCGTACTTCTGCTCAACAGGTTGATTATTTAGCTGAACTGGTAAGCAAATATCCGATTGATTCTATCGAAGATGGTATGAGCGAAGGCGACTGGGATGGTTGGAAATTGTTGACTGATAAATTGGGTAGTAAAATCCAGTTGGTAGGTGATGATTTGTTTGTAACCAATGTTGATTACCTGAAAAAAGGTATTGATTTGGGTTGTGCCAATTCCATTTTGATTAAAGTAAATCAGATTGGCACTTTGTCCGAAACATTGGATGCTATTGAAATGGCTCACCGTGCCGGTTACACCTCGGTTACTTCGCACCGCTCGGGCGAAACCGAAGATGCTACTATTGCCGATATTGCCGTTGCCACCAACTCTGGTCAGATTAAGACCGGATCATTGAGCCGTTCCGATCGTATGGCCAAGTATAACCAGTTGTTGCGTATCGAAGAAGAACTGGGCGATTTGGCCGTTTACGGATTTAAGAAATAAGAAAAAATGACAGATAATAAAAGTCTGTCATCTGAAAATTTAGTTGATTAATGAAAGCCACCTGACAAAAAGGGTGGCTTTTTTTGTTCAGTATTTTCAGATTTTTTTACGAACCTAATATCCTGCGTTAATACGCGTTAAGCCCGAAAAAATAAAAGTTAATTATATTCAAATATCTCTTTAGATTTAATTAGTGGGTACAACTTTTGTATATTTTCGCAGTAGAAATGTCAGACTGATTAGGGGTTTGATTTATAAAAGCCCCAGGCAAAACGTATTTAACAGTTAATTAAAAAAAGATGAATATGAATGCAACAAAAAGAATGAAAACGCTCGGCTTTTTCGGTTTAGTCGTTGCGGTGAGTGTGGCAACTAATCTGACCACAAATTTAGTTACACAAAAAGGAGATAGCCTGACTGTTCAGGAAAATAAACTGCCGGTAACTTATGCCAAATTTGCTCATGCAGCCAATGCAATGGAAACCGACTTCACTGTTGCGGCAGAATTAAGCATACATGCCGTAGTTCACGTAAAAACAAAAAGTCCTATAAGGGTACAGCGATACGGAGGATATCCTGATGATTCGTTTTTTGATTATTTCTTCGGACAACCACAACAAAGCCCACGTTCAAGGAGAGGAGGTGCCGATGAACCTCCTATGAGAGAGGGTGTAGGTTCGGGCGTGATTATATCGAACGATGGGTACATCGTCACCAACAATCACGTTGTGGAGGGTTCTACCGACATAGAAGTCACTCTGAATGACAAACGTACATTTAAAGCAAAAGTGATAGGAACTGACCCCAATACTGATATAGCATTGATCAAAGTAGATGCAAAGGATTTACCTGTCATAGCATTCGGTAATTCCGACGAGCTGAAAGTTGGTGAATGGGTGTTGGCCGTGGGCAATCCGTTTAATCTCACTTCCACAGTTACGGCCGGGATAGTAAGTGCAAAAGCACGTAATATCAATATTATCAACACTAAAATGGCAATAGAATCATTTATTCAGACTGATGCGGCAGTTAATCCGGGTAATAGTGGCGGTGCATTGGTAAACACGCGCGGCGAGTTGATCGGCATTAATGCAGCTATAGCTTCGCAAACCGGTGCTTATTCAGGTTACGCCTTTGCAGTTCCGATAAGCATTGTACAAAAGGTAGTGTCTGATATTCGCCAATATGGTGTTGTACAACGTGCATTGTTGGGTGTTAATATTGGTGACATTGACAGTAAATTGGCCAAAGAGAAAAAACTGAAAACATTGGAGGGTGCCTATGTTGATCAGGTCTTTGATCAAAGTGCTGCTAAAAGTGCCGGAATAAAAAAAGGAGATGTAATTAATAACATAAATGGTGTTTCCGTCAAATCTTCAGCTGAGTTGCGCGAACAAGTTGGTCGTTACCGCCCAGGCGATAAAATAACAGTTACCGTTGTGAGAGGTGACTCAGAAGAAAAGTTGAAAGTGGAACTTAAAAATACGCAGGGCAACTTTAATGTAGTAAAATCGGAAGACAGTAAAGACGTGTTGGGAGCTACATTTAAAGAAGTGGATAGCAAAACCAAAGATCGCTTGGGATTGAGTTATGGTATTGAGATCAAATCACTTTCTAAAGGAAAACTGAACGATCAGGGTATTAAAGCCGGATTCATTATTCTCAAGATAAATAATAAAACCATACGCTCTGTCGAAGACATTCAGGAGGCTTATGAAGATGTGATGAATAACGGAGAAAAAGAAAAACCACTGTATATTGCTGGAGCTTATCCTAACGGCAGGGTAATTTACCTGGCAATAGATTTGGCTGATTAATTTCGCCCGGGATATAGATTTGAGAAACACACAAATCCGCTAAAAAGGGTTTGTGTGTTTTATTTTTCAACAATCAGAAACAATTTCAAGGCTGTTGCGTTAATCATAAATAGCAAATGTTTTGGGGTGTTTTCAAACCAACTTAATGTGCCCTGATGTTTAAATTTGCTAATATGAATACAAATTCGGTAAACCGTTTCCGTTTTAAAAACTTACTTGAATATAAATTGTTAGCATAGAAATAAAGGTCATAATTCTTTTGGATTTTTCGGTTTTGTAGAACCAAAAAAAAATGCTACTTTTGCAAGCTAATTTTCATCAATAAAATGAGACAATTAAAAATTACCAAATCAATCACGAATCGTGAAAGTGCATCTCTTGACAAATACCTCCAAGAGATAGGACGCGAAGATCTTATTACTGTTGAAGAAGAAGTTGAGTTGGCTCAACGAATCCGCGCAGGAGATAGAATAGCGTTGGAAAAACTGACACGTGCTAACTTACGTTTTGTTGTTTCAGTAGCAAAACAGTACCAAAATCAAGGCCTCAGTCTACCCGACTTAATCAATGAAGGCAATCTTGGTCTGATTAAAGCTGCCGAAAAATTCGATGAAACACGTGGATTCAAGTTTATTTCGTATGCGGTTTGGTGGATTCGTCAGTCTATCTTACAAGCTTTGGCCGAACAATCACGTATTGTTCGCTTACCGCTTAATCAGGTAGGATCATTGAACAAAATCAACAAAGCATTTTCTAAATTTGAGCAGGAAAACGAGCGCAAACCTTCACCCGAAGAGTTGGCAGATGTACTGGATATTCCGGTAGACAAAATTGCCGACACGATGAAAGTCTCAGGTCGTCATATTTCTGTTGATGCTCCTTTTGTTGAAGGCGAGGATAACAGCTTGTTGGATGTAATGATTAACGATGACTCTCCGAATGCAGATCGTGTGTTGATTAACGAATCGCTTTCTAAAGAAATAGAGCGCGTACTGGCATTTACTTTGTCAGACAGAGAGCGTGATATAGTAAAAAAATTCTTTGGAATTGGTGTGACGGAAATGACATTGGAAGAAATAGGCGATGAATTTGGTTTGACACGTGAACGCGTGCGACAAATCAAAGAAAAAGCGATTCGGAAATTGAGACCAAATGCTAAGAGCAAATTATTAAAAGGATTTTTAGGGTAATCGGAACGATAGTACGATTTTCTTTAAAACATAAAAGGAGCAACTAATCAGTTGCTCCTTTTATGTTTTTGGTTACTTTTTGAAATCTCTTACGCCAGTTTCTTATCCAGGTTGCGTTTAAGTGCAGCTAAAAATCCTTCGGTACTCAGATAGTTGGCGTTGGTAACACCCTCGCCGTAAATCAGAATAGCCAAATCCGTTGTCATTTCTCCCGCTTCAACAGTTTCTATGCATACTTGTTCCAACTTTTCGCAGAAACTCAGCAATTCAGGATTGCTGTCCAGCTTAGCTCTGTGCATTAATCCGCGAGTCCATGCAAATATTGAAGCGATAGGGTTAGTGGAAGTTTCCTTGCCCTGTTGGTGTTGACGGTAGTGTCGGGTTACAGTTCCGTGAGCTGCTTCGGCTTCTACGGTTTTTCCATCGGGGGTAACCAGTACCGACGACATCAAACCCAATGAACCAAAGCCCTGAGCAACGGTGTCAGACTGCACGTCGCCGTCGTAGTTTTTACAAGCCCACACAAATCCGCCGTTCCACTTCATACACGAAGCCACCATATCATCAATCAGGCGATGCTCGTAAGTGATTCCTGCTTCTTTATAAGCTGCCAGGAATTCCTTTTCGTACACTTCCTGAAATATGTCTTTGAAGCGTCCGTCGTAAGCTTTCAGAATGGTGTTTTTGGTTGAAAGATACAATGGCCACTTTTTTTTCAATGCTACCTGAAACGAAGAACGTGCAAAGCCGTAGATTGATTCGTCGGTATTGTACATAGTCATTGCCACGCCGTCTCCTTCGAAGTTATAAACTTCCCATTCTTTAGTCTCGCCTGCTTCGTTGGTAAAGGTCATTTTAAGCGTTCCTTTGCCTTTAATTACCGTGTCGGTAGCTTTGTACTGATCGCCAAAAGCATGACGGCCAATAACGATAGGTTTAGTCCAACCCTGCACGTAGCGTGGCACGTTGTTGCAAATAATCGGTTCGCGAAAAACGGTTCCGCCAATTATGTTGCGGAGGGTTCCGTTAGGCGATTTCCACATTTTTTTAAGTCCGAATTCTTCCACACGGGCTTCGTCGGGCGTAATGGTAGCACACTTAATGCCTACATTGTATTTGTTGATTGCGTTGGCAGCTTCAATGGTTACTTCATCGTTGGTTAAATCGCGATTTTCAATTCCCAGATCGTAGTATTTGATATCTAGATCGAGGTAGGGGAGGATAAGTTGTTCTTTAATAAATGCCCAGATTATGCGGGTCATCTCATCGCCGTCAAGTTCAACGACGGGGTTTATTACTTTAATTTTTTGCATGTCTAATATAAATATATAAAATCTAGGGTCGAAAATCAACTTGATTTCGACCCTAGAAATATGTTATAAGATTATCTTTCTTTCAATGGGATAAATGTTTTGCGCTCACCTACGTTTTTATAAGCAGGTCGAATAATTCGTTTGCTGGCAAAGTTTAATTCTTCAATGCGGTGAGCTGACCAACCGGCTACACGAGACATGGCGAACATTGGGGTAAAAATTTCGCATGGCAGACCGATTGCATCATAAACGAAACCTGAATAGAAATCAACATTTGTACATACTTGCTTATTGATACCATCTCCTTTAAACGTCATAAATGCATTCACCGAACGTTCGTCAAGCAATTCTAAGAAAGCAAATTCTTTTTCAAGCCCTTTTTCAACTGCCATGGCACGTGCCATTTCTTTCAATAAAAGTGCCCGGGGATCTGAAATAGTATAAACCGCATGTCCGATACCATAAATCAAACCACTCTTGTTGTATGCTTCTTTGTTCAGCATTTTTTTCAAGTAAGCATCAATTTCTTTTACATTTGTCCAGTCTTTGATGGCTGTTTTCAAATGTTCGAACATTTGAACTACTTTTATATTTGCACCACCGTGTAAAGGTCCTTTTAACGAACCAATACCTGCTGCTATGGCAGAATAAGTATCTGTTTGTGTAGAGCTAACAACACGCACAGCAAAAGTTGAATTGTTACCACCACCATGGTCGGCATGTAGAATTAATGTCAAGTCAAGAATTTTTACATCCAATTCGGTGTAATTATTCGGACCTTTCATCATATACAGGAAATTTTCTGCATATGACATATCTTCTTTTGGGTGACGAATGTGCAACGAGCGTCCTTGTTGACTGTGGCGAAGAATATTAAAAGCATACGCAACAATAGTTGGGAATTTTGCAATCAAATCAATCGATTGGCGAATAAGATTGTCGCGGGTAATGTCATCAGGATTGGAATCGAATGTGTACATTTCCAGTACACTACGCGATAAAATATTCATGATGTCCTGACCTTCGAGGTCAATAATATTCATTGTTGCTTTTTGAGCCAATGCCATTCCTTCTACCAGTAGTTTAGAAAACGCTTTTAGCTCTTCTGCATCAGGCTGGTAGCCCGAAAGGAGTAGAAATGCAGTTTCTTCGAAGCCTAAACGATGTTCGGCTTGAAATCCATGAACTAAATCTTCAACATCTATGCCTCTGTAAATCAGTTTGCCGGGAACAGCTTTTAAACCACCTTCCGGTAGTTTTTCGTACCCAACAACATCACCTACCTTTGTTAATCCAACAAGCACCCCTGAGTGATCCTCGTTTCTTAGTCCACGTTTCACATTAAATTGCGTAAACAATTCTTTGTCGATTCTGCTGGTGGTTTTTATCGTCTCAGATAATTTATAAATCAAATAATCTTGTTCCATGACCTTTGCTTTTATATTGTTATTATTTTTTCTCATTATCACATTAACACACTGTTGATGATTTTTGTTTTTTAAAGACTGACAAATTTTTGTTTTTTTTATTTCTGCATAGCATTTAATGCGCTACCCTCTCTGAACCAATCAATTTGAGCCTGATTATAGGTGTGCAATACGTCGAAACTTTCGATAGTTCCATCGGAGTGAGTTAACACGACCTGAAGGTTTTTACCGGGGGCAAAAGTGGTTAAACCAGTAATGCTGATTCGGTCATTTTCGCGTACTTTGTCGTAGTCATTTTTGTCGGCAAAAGTGAGTGCAAGCATGCCCTGTTTTTTTAGGTTGGTTTCGTGTATGCGGGCAAAAGATTTTACCAGAATGGCTTTTACGTTCAGGTGGCGTGGTTCCATGGCTGCGTGTTCGCGGCTGGAGCCTTCACCGTAGTTTTCTTCGGCTACCACTACCGAACCGATACCCTGAGCTTTATACTTGCGTGCCAGTGCCGGTACAGCTACATATTCTCCGGTTGACGGATCAAGCACTGCATTGGTTTTGTTGTTGAACGCATTCACAGCACCTATAAGCATATTGTCGGAGATATTATCCAGATGTCCGCGGAATTTCAGCCAGGGGCCTGCCATCGATATATGGTCGGTTGTACATTTTCCGGTGGCTTTAATCAGGAGCGGCTGCTCAATCAAATCTTTACCATCCCAGGCGGTGAAGGGTTGCAGTATTTGTAGTCGTTTAGATTCCGCACTGATGTTTACCACCACTTTGCTTCCATCGACAACAGGGGCTAAATAACCTGCATCTTCAACAGCATAGCCTTTCACGGGCAATTCGTATCCTGTTGGTTCGGTAAGCTTCACCTTTTCGCCTTTCGCGTTTATAAGCGAATCGGTAAGCGGGTTAAAGCATAAGTCGCCTGCCACGGTAAGGGCGGCTACCACCTCCGGCGAACCGATAAAGGTGTGTGTGTTGGGGTTGCCATCGGCACGTTTTGCAAAGTTGCGGTTGAACGAGGTGATGATAGAATTCGGGCGTTCGGGTTGGTCGGTTTCGCGTTTCCACTGACCGATACAGGGTCCGCAGGCATTGGCCATAACGATACCGCCAACCGATTCGAATTCGGCAAGTACTCCATCGCGCTCAGCGGTGTAGCGCACCTGTTCTGAACCGGGATTAATAATAAATTGTGCCTGCACTTCCAGTCCGTCTTCTTTGGCTTTTTTTACCACCGAGGCCGCACGTGTCAGGTCTTCGTATGATGAGTTGGTACATGAACCGATAAGTCCTACTTCCATTTTTTGCGGATAACCTTTTTCTTTTACCGCTTTGGCAAATTCAGATATCGGATAAGCCAAATCAGGAGTGAAAGGGCCGTTGATATAGGGTTCGAGCTCGCTGAGGTTGATTTCTATTAGTCGGTCGTAATATTGTTCGGGGTTAGCAGTTACTTCGGCATCGGCTTGCAGGTGTGCAGCGTTTTTAAGTGCCAGTTCGGCCACTGAGCTTCTGCCGGTTGCTTTCAGGTATTCCACCGATTTTGCATCGAACGGAAACACTGAGGTAGTGGCACCCACTTCGGCACCCATGTTGCATATAGTTCCTTTTCCGGTGGCGGAAATCGATGCGGTTCCTTCGCCGAAATATTCAATGATGGCGTTTGTACCCCCTTTTACTGTCAGTATGCCTGCCAGTTTCAGAATTACATCTTTAGGCGAAGCCCAACCCGAAAGTTTTCCGGTAAGTTTAACTCCAATGATTTTTGGCATTTTAAGTTCCCATGGCATTCCGGCCATTACATCCACTGCATCGGCACCGCCTACTCCAATGGCTATCATGCCCATTCCGCCGGCATTCACTGTGTGAGAGTCGGTTCCAATCATCATTCCACCGGGGAAAGCGTAGTTTTCGAACACCACCTGGTGAATAATACCGGCACCCGGTTTCCAGAAACCAATACCGAATTTATTGGAAACAGCACTGAGGAAATCGTACACCTCGCGGTTAGTTTCGTTTGCAGTTTTAAGGTCAGTTTCGGCTTTTATATGAGCCTGAATAAGGTGGTCGCAATGCACGGTTGAGGGTACAGCCACGGTTTTACGACCGGAGTT
>Ga0302173_10001775_pt1 | contig 10693 bp, 5 predicted proteins | sample I_Fen_N3_1_FD_198785 | JGI IMG/M metagenome (GOLD analysis project Ga0302173, IMG submission 198785) | Peat permafrost microbial communities from Stordalen Mire near Abisko, Sweden - I_Fen_N3_1 | ecosystem: Environmental > Terrestrial > Soil > Wetlands > Permafrost | place: Sweden: Abisko... | reverse complement strand
TATGGGACTTACCTTATCCACCCAATCCTATCGCTTGTATTGCTCCATAGATGCAGCCTACAACATATACAACACTGACGTTTTTTTTCCGGGTTATTTCGGCAGTTTCCGGCATTTTGCACGAAAATGGCCGAAAAAAAACGAACTCAGTCGGGTTTTTTCGGAAACTTTCCTTCAAGTCGGGTATTTTCGTCTATTTTCGGAACTCACGTCGGGTATTTTCGGACTCAAGTCAATATTGCATCGAATAATGAACTACTATGGATGTTTGCACCCAAATAAAGTCATTGCTATGGCCATAGTTAGATGCCAGCTGGGAAAGAATTATTTGGAAAGTCAAAATGTCAATCTCACAAGAGAAATAAGAAATCAATCTCAAATGAATCTCAAATGAATCTCAAATGCAAACGTTCATTCTGTATTCAAAGGATCCAATAAGTTGAATGAAACTTATGAATGCCCAGTCGAATAGCCCAGAAGTCATCGGATATGCCAGTCGAATAGCCCATCCAGAAGTCATCGGATATGGATGAACTGATTATGTTTGCACTCAAACAAAGTCATTGCTATGGCCATAGTTAGATGCCAGCTGGGAAAGAATTATGTGAAAGTCAAAATAATGCACTTGGATGGTATTATTAGGCTTGCATATTCGTATTGCTATTACTGCATAGTTCATGCACATCAAAGTCATAGTCAATGAGAAAGCACCAATCAAGAAAGCAGCAAAGCTAAGAGAGAAAAGAGAGAAGAGTCCATGTAAATCAATCTGAAATATTGAAAGATCCAATAAGTTGTGAATGCCCAGTCGAATAGCCCAGAAGTCATCGGATATGCCAGTGGAATAGCCCAGAAGTCATCGGATATGGCTGGATTAGATTTTACTTGTTGTTTAACATAATATAAGATATATAGATAGAAAATATTTTTAGATGAAAGTTTAACAATGCTAGGCTAATAATAGTAATAGGAACAAGCATGCAACATGAAAATAGAAAAATAGATAGAAATAGGAACATGCAAAAGGCTTTTGATGTGGTGATTGATTGGTTTTATTAAACACAAAAGGTATAGAGGAGAAGAGAAAAAGCTATTCTCGCTTCCGCTTTGCACTTCTGTTTGCACGGTCTTCAATCATCTGATTTGCATTTTCACATTGAATGCAACTAAAGGTTTGTGGTCCTTTGTTGTAGGAAATTAAGCATTGTTCCCCTTTTTGTATAGGAGTTTTGGCAATCAGGGTCTTCCAGCTACTTTTGTAGTGGTTTGTACCAGGTTCGCGATCGGGATAATATGGCAAACAATTGCAATGGGTTTCGCAAGCGTGATTTACTAACGATAATGCACCAAATAACAAATTATTTATTTCATCTGCGTTGATATTGGTTGGTGTTTCATTTGATATGAATGAATCATTCATCTCCATTTCATTGTTTTTCATCTTTCTACCTATGTTGTTAGATTGATGTAACAATACATCTCCAGCAGATATATAGGCCTTGGCATAAATTCCAATGCCTGTAATGGTGTCATTTCTATATTCCAACTTTGGTGGCAAGATATATCCTTGTGTATATTCAATCCATTCTGAAATCCTGTTCTTGGATACATTTTTAGGCAAAGGATTGATATTCTTATCCTTGCTTAGCATGTCAGACAGGTCTCTTCCTTCCCTAATGCAATTTCTCACTCGATCCTTGTGCTTCTCACGTAAGGTATTTTTCCCCATGTGTCTATTCCAAGTGAGTTCTTATATTTCTTGGATTTTTTGAAGAATTACAGGCAAGCTATAAGAGGGCAAAACAATAACCTTAACACAATCACAAGAAATTGAAAGAAAAAAACTAATTGCTCACAAAGAAAATATAGACTCTCTATGATATATTGGGAAAGTAGCATTAAAAACAAATCTAAACAACTAATAATATTAAACGAATGAATGTTTAATCGCAATTTTTGTCTTGAATTTTGGTGAGAACTCCTTTCTTCTGAGATTTTCCGTTCTACGATTGTAACGAATGAGATATCTGTTTCTGTACAATTCAAGCATGACCAAATACGAAATTTGTTTGATTTCTGTAAGTGGGGTATATTTAAATTTGTTTTCATTATACTCATTTCTCCCCAAGTAGAAGGGAACAGGCCTATTACTTCTCATAGAAGAGAGGATTCTTCGTGTTCTTACAGAAAATAACTCCCTATTCTCACGGTTCCATATGTGCGAAGAAATTTTATTACGTTTTCTCTTTTCAGTTTGCAATTGTTTATTGCGTTGCTGAATTTGTTGTAACAATAAGTGGTCGTGATAATCATCTTTCTCTTTACCTTTGGCTGACTTGAATGCACATGTCATAATAGGCGTAGAATATACATCATCCAAGGCAACAAACAGTTTATGTACAAAATATGAATCACCATCATTGTCTGCAATGATATAATCTACTCGATCTATTGTGGTATGTCTTCTACAAGTTACCGAGCCAAGCATAATGTTATTCACAAACGAGTCTTCAGCAATATACACTTGTAAGAAGGAATTGAACTGACCATAAATGTAGTTTGCTATATCATCATAAGTAGCCGTTCCGCACACATCATCCCGAGTATCTCCAGCAGTGCCAATGTTTGGTGTATAACGTATCTTTGCCCAAGATGAGCGATCATCCTTTTTGAACCAATGATTTTTTAATTCATTGTGTATATTTATTGGCCAGCATCTATCATTATCGAAACCGTCTGCACCATAACGATGTTGTTGCATATCATGAGATTTTGAATTCTCTTTACAATGAAGTCCTCTGCTTCGAAATCTAATACCAAATATTGTTGCTTTCTTGAATAGCTTAACTGATAGCCCCGTGTCTACAAGCTGCTTCAGTATTGACAATTCGTTCCAATCAATAGTTTTTGTATCATCCAGGTAAGTCAAAATATTGTCTACGGAAATAGAGTCTTTATCATGCTCTTTTGTGTATTCGAAAGGGTTCAGTGGATAGTTTTCTTCACAACAACTATCATACATGGCTTTGGCCCATCGAATAAACTTATTTTCGTATTGAGATACTTTGACATTTGTAGGTACACAATTGTGAAATAGATAATAGAGTCGATAAAGAGGGCTTCTGGTTGCACATTGAGCAATACTTGCACATCGTTTCTGAATATTTACACATATAGTTATTACAATGTCTTCCAATTCATCCAGCGTAAAAACCAAATCGTCTTTATATTGCACATCAGGTCGCTTAAGCAAACTTATCTCATCAGTATATACTAGAATTTTTTTATTTCCGATTGTTTCAACATAAAAGTTATCAGCATGATTGACAAATAAGGGAAGTCGGTTCCTTTCTTCTTCGTTTTCCAGAATCTCTGGAGTGAATTTACTGTAGGCGTTAACAATGGTAGAAACTTCTGATTTCAAATAATCTTGAAACGTTGATTTGCTGTAAGCCGCTCCACCTCGAGGCACAAAGCGTTTAAGCAATCCCAGTAGCCTTTCTCCTGCAAAAGCCCACCATAAATGTACAGGACCGAAATGTTTCATTTGTTGTACCATGCAACAGAATTGATGCCAGCATGGAATTGCGTCATATTCTGTAAAGATGCCTTCGTGTGTAGCAGCAGTCTCAGCTGCTTTTAAAAACAGTTCATCAATATCTTCGAACAATATTGTCGGACTGCACATTTCCGTAATATCAGACGAAACCATGGAGAAAAATTCCTTGTATGCTGCCGGCAAATCAACAGCTGACATAGTAAAATTAAGCAAGTTTACACCCCACTTTAATAACGACTCACTGCGAAGGTACCCTGGTTGCGAAAATATATTCTGCACTTGAAAGTCTTGTGCATAGCCCACGGGAGGGATAATTGCATTTATCCAAGCATCAGCTTTACTTTGAACCGCAGGTTTAACTACGTAGGCTGCATTGGTCCATGGTTTGTCTTGTCCTCTGCCCTTTTTGCTATTCGTACTGTCGTCGGATAATTTTCCATCATCGGAATTCTTGTTCTCCTTCTCCTTCTTCTTCTCTTTTTTCTTCTGCTGCTTAGGATACAAACTAGGATGGGATAAAATGGATTTGCAATATTGGGCTAACTTACTCGACACGCGTTTCGCCAACATACAACATATATTATTTTTAAGGACGTTTTTGAAGACGTGCATAGGATCCGGACCTATTTCAGTCCTCATGTCGGATTTGTTATACCGACAATAGTACCATTCACCATATACATTATAGTATCCATTTTGCGCAAACCTTTTGTATTCTTCATTCGTGGTTCTATGGTAAAGTTTTTGTTTGCGATAGTCCATATGATGATAATACAAGAAGGATTTAAGTTTGGTCAAATCCACGTCCTTGTGATGAAATGAGTATCTATTCGTGTGCATTAATTCTTTGGCTACGTTCTGGTAATCTCCGCAGCATATACTCGCCACAAACAGTTTCTTTTCTTCTTTGCTCAAGTCGGTGGCATGCACAGCTTGCACCGTAGCAGGATCCACATCTGTGGGGACTGCTAATGGAACAAACACATCATCATCAACTACTGCTAATGGAACATTTGGAACATTATTGTCAACAATGGTTGTTTTCTTCTTCTTCTTCCCCTTCTTCGGTGGTTGTGATTGTGGTTTGTTATAATAAGCACGTGGGCAACAATGCTTTGATTGCCCACATGCGCGAATGAAATTATCAGGTTCCAAAAAGTATCGGTGTCCAACGCATGTAACTTTATCGATTTCATTACGAGTATATCCGTGAATACTTGTGCACAAAAGACAACCGTCATTAGAATTCAAAAAGTTGCAACGAAGGTACTTCTGCATTTCAGCCGTGTCGCAAATATGCTTATAACAATAAGCTTGAATGAAATAAAACTTTCCATCAATTTCTTGCATTATCCCTTCTTGAAGCTTATTTAATTCCGAAATAAAACAATCCATATACAAAAATTGCTCCGCGTTGGAACCTTGAATTGATGTAAACAAGCTGACCAGAAACGAACCAACTCCCAATTTATTTCTCAAAAAAGGTGGTAAATTGTTAATGGTAATAAATTGTGGTTTAAATACAACACTTTTCTTCTTAAAAACTTGACCTCCATCAAGAAAAACAGATAATATCAAAGGCACATGTATAAATGGTATTTGCTCCTTGTATTGTGGATTAGCTTGAAGGAATTCAGTTTTACTTAACGCTAATTTCTCCATAGCTATTCTGTAAGCGCTACAATCACAATTATCTTTCATGACATTATTATAAGGACTAAATGCAGAATTAACAGGGCTATCTCGATTGACGTAATTTAAAGAAAACAAAAATCCAGGTTGTTTAATTAGGAATACAAACAATGGAATGATCGGTCGATATTGCAAGAATGCAAATGGTGTTCTGCTTTCAATATTGTGAGTGCATACGTTACGGTTTGCCTTCATACATGGATTGCAGGTATAAAATCGATCCTTCTTACATGTGGGACAAGACAGGGCTTCACTATATTCACCAACAAAAACAATACATCCACTACGACAAATATGGTAAGTAAACGAATGAGTTTTCGAATCCACAACGTATTCATTAATTTTTGAAGAGAAGTGAAATTTGTCCTTTCGTAAGTTTCTATCCAAAGGAATATTGCTTGCAATATGAGGAATGGTGAACACATTTTCAAACATCATCAATAATTCATTCACACCTTCTTTGCTTATCTTGTGTCGACCAGCAAACGAATGCACCGTATTTGCAAATGTTCCAACGTCGATATTACATTCTTTTATAGTCGGAAATAGCTGCTGGTCAAAGTCCTTTGGTGTTTCAAAGCTGCATAAATTGTTAACGATTTCTTCTGTGTCCTTCACAATATTAAAGCCACTTTTACAGTATAGAAAGTCAGGACTTATTGGACCGAATTGGATAGGATGATTTACCGAAGGTGAATCTTCTATTTCTGAATTGTCATCAGAGTCATCATTATCATTATCTCTTTCCTCTTCGATGACTTGGCACCAATAATTATCGTTATCTATTTCATCTTCGCCATTATACAGGCGTTCAAATACTTCACCTGCATCTTCATATGCATTTCTTTTATCATCTTCTTCTTCATCGTCATCGACATCATCACCATAATAATCAACTTCTGCACAAATTTCAGAAGTATTATCATCATCATCATCATCATCATCATCATCATCATCATCATCATCATCATCATCATCATCATCATCATCATCATCAGTGTTAGTGTTCACTTCCACAAGAGGAATTAATAATTCTTCAGTTGTAGAGTGATCCCAATTATTCTGCTCGGCCTTATCTGCATCACACCACATTTCGACCACATCGTTTTCTTTCGACAACAAAAAATGAGACCACTTCAAATCATTTGTACGTTGAGAAACTTTCTGCTTTTTTTCGCAAGTTTCGGAATAAGACTTACGAAATTTTATCTTTCTCTTTCGATTATCTTTCTTTACGTTTTCCTGGTTTTGCATTGTTTGATTTTTTGATGGATAGTGAGATTTGGTGCCAACAAAAATATTGTTGGATTATTACTATAACTAACGTAAAAGAACGGGAAACGGGAAACGAGTACTCCCTTTTAAAATTCAATTTAATTAATTAAAAATCAGTACGAATTTGTACACAAATTATTATTTTAAAATATTCTGAAGAAATTGTTAATCTTTGTGCGTTGTGCGTTGTGTGTGTGTGAGATGTTAAGGGGAATCCAAAATTTCTGAAATTGCATACTTTGATCTTTTTTTTACTGGTGCAACATCACCATCATCACCCTTCCTGTTGAAAATTTAATATTAAATATACATATACATTTAAAATACTTACTTAGTGAATATTGTCTCCTTCCTAGTCAATTTAATGCGACGTGATTCATTGCGTGATTCATGACGGCATATATTCCATCTACTATTATTTGATTCCATCTTATATTTGTTATTAATCAGATTTGACACCGCATCTTGGCCACCCAGATATTTAAGTTCTACCAAATTTTTAATATCAGTAGTCTTTGATATAATAAACTTGGCCAACACAGAAATAAATTCATTAAATTGGGTTTTAATTTGGTTCAAATCTTTTGCTGGTAGTGGTTGATAAAAAAAGTGTGAACGTGCTAAACACCCAGCATACTTGTTATGTCCACATCTATAGATGTGTTCAATATCTCGAATAGTAAAATAATTAGTAATTTTCTCATCATATTCATTTTTCCAAAAGTTCAACGCGACAGTTCTTGAATCTTTTTCTGCAGTTTCGACAAACATCAACATTGGGACTCCTTTCATAAATAGGACACCTTGAGTATAAACGTCAGCGAAAGCTGCAACTTCATTCAAATTTCTTTGATCTTTTCCTTCTTCCAAAAGTTGAGAATGAATCTCAATAAGCTTTTGAACATTTGAAGTTAATTCATTCCGCACTGATTTATAGTGTACAAGTGGGATGGTTTCATCCAATTCCTTTTGCAACAAAGCATTAGCGGCATTCAAATCGTGAGGAAATGTTGACAAGACCTTCATATCCTCTTCTGATACATCGAGTTTATAATTTTCCGAGGAAGATGACAACGATGACAACTGCATTGCTAAATTATACGAACAATATGCATCAGAAGTAGAGGAATTGTTAAAAGCTTGCACATCATAGCTTTCCATTATCCAGCGAAATTCAATATTATGTCTTAGTAAGCACACAATCCCTTTTTCATTATCAATTGCACCTTTTTGAATCAAATCAATTTGTAACAAAAAATGATTCACGAAACGAATGGGCAGCAGCGCATGGTTCGAGTCATTTTTATTCAGATATGGAAAGACGTGTTCAAAACAATACGTAATCATTTCTTGTAATTTAGCAATTGTATCTGCTTTGTTAGCGGTGGTAATGAAATAATCTTTGTCACCAAGTCGTTTGGTCACGTCCCCATCTAGTAACTTATCTTCGTTTGTTCTGAAAAACTCTATCTTAATCATTTCATTTATTAGAAACGTTCATAAACATACCTTGCTTGATCTCGAAGAAGCATTACCAAAACCGCCTTGAGTTCCTCAATAAGCACACACAAACTAGGAGTTGTCAATCTATAGATTGTCAAGCTTCCTTCAAATATAATGGTTTCAATTTCGTACTCATCAATTTTGTTTGCGTGGGGGTGGCGGAAAGCAAATTGATCATCAATGAAATAAAACCAATTGCGAATGCTGCACGACACTTGTTCTATAATGACCGATAACGATTTTTCTGGGCAATCAGTTATTGTGTATTGCGTTGGAACTGATTCCACAATTCCCGGTAACGATAACCAAACACTCCGCAAAAACTTCTTAAACTCGGTTCTTACAATATGGTATAGGTTCTCGCCAGCTTCATCCAAGTAATTGCGCAATTCGTGGTCGTGGATAGAAACAATATAGTTATTGACAATAACGGGCATATCATCTAATATTAATATCGCTTGTTCAGGACCAGAGGGGATTTTCAAAGCCATCTCCACTGATTTCCTTAAATTATTATTAGACCAGAATACAATTATTATTAATAACCAGGATTGTTTACCTGGATTTGAAAATTGTGGGAGCTTCCTTCTCTAACATGCCTTCGAAAGATAAATTAATTCCCGCATTATTAGCTAAAGATGCAAGGTGTGCTTCGAATTCTTTAAACGATGCCATAATTATATGGAAGTATAGAACAATTGCATAAAATAATATTTAAGTAGTTGCATAACAGTAAGCAATGTTGCTTAATGTTATGAAAATACTTAATTATTTTCAAAAACTAAACCATTTTCAAAATGATGGCAAGACACAACAAAAGGCTTTTTAAGCTATATCAAACCTATGTGAAAGAGCTTTTCTTCTTTGACAGTGAGAAAGCAATCGAATTGGATTTAGATGATTCTCTATCCGCAATTGAACCATTAAAAAAAATTTTTAAATCGTATGAAACTCAAGTAAAGGAAGTAATTAAAAGGTGTAAGGATGTTCCTTCTGATTTGTTTGCGGAAGCCAAATCTATCTACGAAAGATTTTTATACTGGGAAGCTTTGTACACACGGCTAAGAAGCGGGATCACTTACGATAATCCAAAGGATGGCAAAGAAAAGCCTTACCGAAGCAAACAAGAATTTTATCGTTGTTGGTCATTAAATATTAATGATAAAATTAATGATAATGAAATCATGAAGGAATTTAAAAATGTTGATGAATCATACATTTTACAATATATGAACGAGGAGGAGTTATATAAGATGTTACCTTCTAAGCTGAAAGCACAAATATACCATATTCGAACCTTCCTTGAAGACGGTGTACGGCAATTATTTGAAAAGTTTCGATACTTCCTTCACGATACGTTTATGCCAACCTGTGTTAAGTTTATGTGGAAAGAAGATACAATATCATGTATCTCGTTTCAGAATAAAAGTCATTATTTTTATAAATCCGTGCTTCTGAAAAACAAATCTCTGACTGAATACTTTAAAGAAACTCCAGTATTGATAACCCCACCACCCCCGCATAAGTCGAAGACAATAATTGTACCAGGTTTAAATACTGTACCTGTACCTACTTGTACACTTACTGAAAATAACACCCCGCTGATGATTACAAATCAACTCCCACCACTGAGCGAATTCTTCAAGCAACGAAATATACCAATGGATTCTACTGCTGCTAATTTTTATGACGATAATGAAACTTTTGATAAATTGACTAGTTCGCAGCAAGATACGGCTCCTCAGTTCAACTTAGTAAATTATCAAACACCTCCTACTACGAACAAAAGAAAGCTAGATGAAGTGACTGTGACTGTGTTAACGCAACAAACTGAAAAGCTAGAATTGTCGACACAAAGTGACACGCCACACAAAAAGGTGCGCTTCGACAACTTACCTGAAAACACGGATCAGCAATTAGAGTTGGTGACTTGCGAAAATTCTGAAAGCGATTTTGATTGCACTCCTATGTCGCTTGATGATGGTGGAATAGTAGTGGAGATTCAGCAAGCGGAAAATACCACAATTGAACTTTTGAAAACTCGTACTTCATTTAGTGAAGATATGGAGAAGGATGTAGTTCAACAAACTGTGTTTAGCCATATGCTTTTCAGTACAGCATCTCGTATAAAGGCTGCAGCAAACGATACTAACATGTGGATGGACTATATTGGCTACTTATTGAAAAAAGACGGTGAAAGCAATGTGTTAGACGTTGACATGGATTTACATAGAATGTTGGATTGCGTATTTTACATTTATAAATACAGTATTATGAAGAAACTCGTTCGCATGCTAACCGAAAAAGCGAATGCGAAAGATCCTAAGGTCATTAAAACGCCCACATTGATCACATTTGTTGGAACTGAATCTGATTTGGAAAAGCTACTAGTTGTTGCCGATTCATGTGATACTACCGAATCATTTTATGTCCCATTAATAAATAATGGAGAGAAACGTTTAGTTGACATTAGATTGAAGGACGTTCTGAATAACTTGTCAAGAAGATTCATGTGCTTCAGTAAGTATTTCAATTAAATATATAATTATCTATATATATATAATTTTCGTTTCGTAGATATTCTACACATTGACATAAAAGAAGTTGTACACAACACTGTGCATAGAGCTATTAGAGCAATTGCTAAAGACATCAAGGATACGT
>Ga0302173_10001774_pt1 | contig 10708 bp, 11 predicted proteins | sample I_Fen_N3_1_FD_198785 | JGI IMG/M metagenome (GOLD analysis project Ga0302173, IMG submission 198785) | Peat permafrost microbial communities from Stordalen Mire near Abisko, Sweden - I_Fen_N3_1 | ecosystem: Environmental > Terrestrial > Soil > Wetlands > Permafrost | place: Sweden: Abisko... | reverse complement strand
CTTGTCCGGTGAACCGAAAAACAAGTGAAGTTGGCGTTTGAAACTGTCCTGTTTGAGCGACGAAGGAGCGAGTTTGGACGGTTTCAGCCAACTGAACGTAAGTTTTTCGAGTGAAGCGGGCGAAGTCAAACACTTTCTTCCTTTTTCCCTCTCCCATTGGAGAGGGTGTCCGTCAACTGACGGACGGGTGAGGTGTTTTTTGCTTACTTTTTATGTTAATACAAAAAGTAAGTCAGGGTCTGGGGCGGAAGCCCCAACATAACAAAATAACTTTTTATAAATACGCTGCGGATTTTATTAGTTTTCATTTCCAGTACTTTATAAAAACAACAACCCACCTAATCGTTCGGACAGATGACCTTGAAGCCATAGAAATGGACATTGGAGTTTCTTCAATGCACCTCTCTATTTCTTCGATGTACATTTTTATTCCTACAATATACATTTCTAATTCTAAAATGTGTATTTCTATTTCTATGATGTACATTTCTATTCCTACAATGTACATTACTATTTCTTCAATGTGCTTTGTTGTCATAAAAAAGTGATCTATAGTTCTATTTATACGACTCAACGCCCTATCCTTCCACTCCATTATTTTACCCAACCGACTCGTTCAACCGCCCAATCGCATTAACGCAACAGTACATCCCTTTCTCCCACTTTTAGGGCACTCTATCCACTGCCGAAAACGATGCAATACTGCTTCTACCCTACCGGATAGAATATCGTAAGTACCAGCTTGTTCCACCACCCATAGCAAAAAACAACTATTTTAAAAATTAATTAAACAACACGTTGTTAATGCGAAAATTTGTTTCTACCTTTGGGGCTGAAATTTAATTAAAACCGCAAAATGCTTCCGATAAAGTGGAAATATGCGAACTACTAGTTTGCATATCCTGCCAAATAGAGGAATATGCGAAATTACAGTTCGTATATACGTGTTAGGTGCAATTTTAAAAAATGAAAATATGAGTTCAACTGAAGAAGAAAATTATACAGAATACGACTATTTTAAAAAGCGTAAAACTGACAAAATTTATGTCAGTAAAGTATTTCCTTATAAATCATTTTCAGGAAGTAAGTTCAAAGAGCAAAGATTTATAAAAAAGGTATTTGATAAATCTGAAGATAATGAATTTGTAAAAGTAAAGGGAGAAATTGTATTAAGGAGTTCTTCATCCGGCAGAGACCAAGTTAGTGCAATAATTGTCAGTGATGGCAATGATAAGTTTATGAGTTTTACTCTTCAAAAATTTAGAGAAAATCCAAAAAGCGGATTAAATCCAATACTTGAAAGTAGTTTTTCTTTTAGACAAGGTGAATTTGTAGCTTTACTTAAATTTCTAAGCGATTTGAAATTCATTGACTTTGAAGATAAATCTCGATTTACAATAAGTGATTCAGAAAATATAAATAATAAAATTTCACTTTTATTTCGGACACCTGAAGATGCAGACAATCTCATAAATCAAAACGACGTACAGTTAATAAGCTCATTCTTGAGTATAAAAGGAAGTGAAAGAGTCGATTTGCTAAAATCTTTACGAAATATGGTTCTATCTAAAGAGGATTTAGATATATTATCAGGAAGAAAAGAAGGATTAGAGTTATTCAAAAAGGAACTTTATAGAGACGAGCAAGAATGGAATGAAAAACAATGGCAAAATTTCTTCAAAGACAATCCATGGATTTTTGGCTATGGTTTAGATTATAGGTTTTTAAATATAATACAAAAAGAAGCAAGTGTTTCAAATGTGGACTTGGATGGTAAACAAACTGTAATCAGTGATTTTTTATTAAGCGATACACGATTTACAGTACTAGTTGAACTAAAAAGACCAGATACACCATTATTTGAATCAGATGCTAATCGTTCAAAAAGTTGGAGATTATCCAAAGACATTACAAATTCTGTTTCTCAAATACTAACCCAAAAAGCAGAATGGGAGTATAAATCACAGACTGAGCAATTTGACTCTGAAGATAAAAGGATTGAAGAAAAGACAGTAAATCCCAAAACCATATTAATAATTGGGAACACTTCACAATTTTCTGGCAATGATAGAGAATCAATAATTAAGGCCAAAACGTTTGAACTTTATAGAAGAAATTCTAGAAATATTGAAATAATTACTTTTGATGAACTATATGAAAGAGCATCATTTATCGTTAACAACAAGACAGCAGCAAGTGAAGAAACAAATCTAAAAACTGACGATTTGCCATTCTAACTAAAAAAAATGCACCTAACACACGCTCTTAGGTTTGTACTGAAATTAGAATTTTGAAAAACGAGGTTGATTTTTCACTTTTGTTGTATAAAAGCAAGGAGTTAACCGGCTGAAAGGGTAAACTAGTAACACACGCTGGCGCGGTTCTTTGAACCGTGACAAGACAAGGGGGCAATTGTCTGAACTTGGATTCAGCAGATGAATCAGATAAAGACAGATACGCTAAAAATCTGATACATCCTTTTACCTGAACTAATAGTGGTTCAGACAGTATAAAGAAATTAAGCATGAAGATAACTGCCTTCAAACAAGTTTTGTATATGAAGCTTATTTGAAGCCAAAACTAAAAAAATAGATACAAAAACGTGAGAATATGGGGTTTTTGCGCAGACTCTCGTTATGGCCAATAATAAAATAAAACCAGAGCTTAAAAGTCTTGAAATGAGTACAGAAAAATCAAATAATTTCAACGAAATATTTATAAAAGGACAGACTTACAAGGACGTTTTATGCAAGAGAGACGTTTGGAAAGAACTTGAAAGGCTTTATAATGGCTCGTTAAAAGCTTCGACTACAGAAAGTGGTGACGTTGCAACACTAACGCTCGAAATTCAATATAAGAATTACAAACTTGTGCTGAAAGAATCAGATACTCAGCCTTTGAGAATTGAGGTTAACTTTAAACTGACAAGTCAATACGAATTTAATATTTATTTAAGAGACTGGACAGACAAAATTTCTTCTTTTTTCGGAATGAAATCTACGAATACTGGAGAAAAAGAGTTTGACACAAAATATGGAATTCAATCTAAAGAATCCGAACTGACTGTGAGGATTTTAAATGACAACCATATTATCGAAAAAATATTAGAGAACGACTTATATTCATTGATTTTAAATTACGACGAAACGACTAAAACACATAAACTTTTGACCGTTAAAGACAGAAATACAAAAGAAATTAAAGCTCTGACAGATTTGATTGACTTAGAATTTCGAATTATTGACAGTTTTATCAAACATGGACAAATTTATAACTGAAAAAATTACTGGCCATAACACACGTCTATGCCCATAGCCTCGGTCATTATGCTCAATTACAGGAAACAAGCTTTGGTTGTATCAAGTAATCGATATCAATATGCTTCGTTCCCATGAAAAGTTGCAGTTATTTCTTGAATTTAGGTAAGATGTTTATTCAACAAACACAATATGGAAAATCTCTTAATCGCAGACAGCAAAAATCATAAGATATCACATGATGTAATATATAGAGAAATTCAAGGCAAATTATTTGCATTGAACGAAAGTACTGGTAAGATAATCTGTCTTGATAATGTTGGTTTGAATATCTGGGATTTCTTAACTAAAGAAGTCTCATTTGCAGAGTTAGAAACTCAACTTAATGAAAAAGGCATATTGATATCAAAAGATGAATTAATTGATTTTATCAAATATTTGCACGAAAACGACCTTCTCCAGCCTTTGGATTCATCAGAATCCATTGTTAAAAATTGTTCACACCATACTGAAATGGAGTTATGGCGGTTTATTTATAAATTTACAAATGAAATTTATCCTGTTGATATTTTCTGGGAACTGACATATAATTGTAATCATAATTGCATACACTGTTATGAAGATTGCTTCTCTACTAAGCAAATGCAAGATTTGAATACTGATATTGTTTTTGAAATTCTTAAAATGCTTCATAAATCTGGCACATTCAATATAACAATATCAGGTGGGGAGCCATTTATAAGAAAGGATATTTTTGACATAATTGAGTATGCTAAAAATATGAATTTTTCATTAACGATTTATACGAATGGAACATTGTTAACAGAAAAAGATATTATAAGAATTAAAAAGTTGAATGTAAAAAAAGTTTGCATTTCATTATTTAGTATGCAACCAGAAATTCACGAAAATATCACTAAATCCAAAGGTAGTTTCACTAAGACAGTAAATGCAATTAAACTATTACGTAAGCATAAAGTAGATGTTCGTATTCATTGTCCAATGTTGATTTCCAATTACGATGATTATAAGAGTGTAATTAAATTCGCAGAATTATATAAATGTGAATTGATTATAAGTCCAACTATTATATGTAAAGATGATGGTGACAAAAGTCCAATGAAATATTCCATTTCTGATAATCAAGTGAAACAATTGATGTTGGATAAGGATACTGAAACAAAAATGGAGTTAGACTTAATTGATGTTTCAAATAGATTAAACCAATATTCATGCGACATTGTATTTTCAGGTCTATCCATTTCTGCTGATGGTAGAGTTTTTCCTTGTCATTCTTTCAAACTTGAGATAGGACACCTGTTGAACCAAAATATTATTGATATTTGGAAAGATTCTGAGGTGTTAAATAAAATAAGAAATACAAAAATTAAAAATATTGAACATTGTAATACTTGTCCAAAAGTAAAGTATTGTTTGCCATGTCCAGCTTATGCTTGGACAGAAAACAAAGAGATTGTTGGAAAATCGACAATAAGTTGTCGAAATGCTAGCATAAGACAATTGATAGATGATTAATTTAATTTAATGAGTTTAAAATGGAAACAAAAAATGCAAAACGCACTGTTCTCTCAAATCATTTGAGGAATGAAGTTAACAGCACATCTGCTGTTAACTTAACGAAGGGAGTGTCTAACCAAAATGAAGCAAATCATGCTTCAAAGCATGTTATTGGTGAGACACATATTCGAATAATGTCCAAGTGCAAGCAAGGCGCTTGTAACGGTCAATAAATGCGAAGTTTAATAATAGCCGTTTATTGCAATCTTTCTTATTGTGCATTTTGATATTCTTTAATATTTTAGTTTTAAAGAATGATTCTATGCATTCGTAAATTGCAATAACGGCTATTTTATGAATTAAACCGATTAAGTTGCCTTGTCCTCGCGGATATATAACCATTACTTACTTGTACAAAGGTGCGGGTTGGTCGGTGGGAACCAATCAGAACCATTCTGCAAAGAATAAGATAAATACATCCGGAGGGACGGGGTGTTAGCGACAATTATAAAAAAAACATATGCATATAACCAACAACAAGATATAGAAATGATTAATGAACACTCTCGACAAAAAATTGAGAATTTAATGTCTCTAGATGAAAATGATTTATACTCCTTACTTCCAGCATATTGTAGTGAATACGACAACACTGCATTTAGAGAAGAGGGGCAAATTAAGGCTGGAAAAAAAATTTTCGACTCAACTCTTTTGAAAGTAAAAGAAAAAGTTTGTATTGAATGGAATGCTTGTGAAAAAGTCAAGAATAATGATTTTGCAGATACAATAACTCTAATTGCATCTATTGCGGACATCATCATGGGAATTGTCGGAACTATACCTCCATTTGTAATTGCGACATTGATGGTGAAAATTGGAATCACTAAAATATGTAACGCCAAATAGCATGTATTATATTTCTATTTCAATTGATGACAATTTTGTTAACGCTTTAATTGTGCTGGATGATAAGTATATTTCATCGTCTGAAATAAGCTTATCTCAAAATCCAAATAATGATGAGTTTGAAGAGATATTTAAACAGTTAGATCTATTTTTCACAACACATATCTTAATACAAAGTGAAACGAAATTTATATTTGTAGTGAATTATCCTATTGCAGAAAAAGATTCTTTTTTTCATGATATATATCTGTATATTGGTAATTTAGGCTATTATGAACCTTATTTTAAAGAAATGGATAATCTGGTAATATATCCGAATAATGTTATCGTAGCCGAATATCCTATAAATATCTATGAGGATTGCACCCCTTTCTTTATTAACGAGCATATATTGAATACATATTGTAAATTTTGGCTAGGAAATAATTACCATAAAAAATACAACCTATTAATAGCATCTTATATTGCTTCGAATAAAAACTTATATTATTATTTGACATCTACAGGAGAAGTACATAGCTCTCACGATATTGTTACTTTTCTAAGGCATGAAATGAAAATTAGTTATGTACATGCCAGTACAGAATTATATGGCATTGAGCTTTTACCAGAGACATGTGTGACTGATATAGTTGATATACCGTTAGAATATGCACTTTCTAAAAAAGAATTTGAGATAGAATTAAACGATAATTTTTACAAAAAAGTTGATGTGCTGAAATTCTGTTTGTTAAATATTTGCAAACAAAGAAAGATTAAATTATATACTTGTTCTTTTGTGGATTTTAATGACATGTGTAAAATTATAGAACAATATGAGAGTAAATTTAAAAAAGACAAAAAAAATTTCATTTCTAAGTATGATAGAAAGCTAATCAACTCAATACTTAATTCTGTTGATTCAATTGAGGAAAAAGCAGCATCACTCATACAGGTTATAAATGTTGCAAGAGAAGAAAAAAAAGATGTTAGTAGTTTTCTTATGAATCTAAGTACAAGTGCAATTTTTGGTGTTATACCTGAATCAAAACCAGTCTATGAACCTATTCAAAATATTGATATACTAATTCATTCGTATAACAAATAACCCTGTTCGGCGTAGCTTACAATGTTTGGCGTAGTCTCCAGACTACGTCAGGTTAGAAGCAAGGCTCTTGCCTTGTATATTGAAATATAATACTAAAAAGCCGGAGCTTTTATCTGGATAGCTCAATTATGAGTGCAGCAGAGATCCACCAATAGTCGGACAAATGCCCATAGCCTCTGTAGTTAGGTGTAATTAAAAAAATGGAAAAATTGATCGATTTAGCCAGCTAATGACTAAAATAAAAATTATTACTATTCAAATACTTACGCGGCGATTAGTCAGAATTATTATGGACAACTCGATTACATGGACAGAAAAGCTTTATAAAGGACATTGGCTAATGGACCTTGGTTATCGCGATTATATTGCAGCTCGCTTATTGCTTAATAATCACATGATAATTCAAGGACTAACACTTGCAAGTACTTCAGTAGAAAAATATCTGAAAGCTCTAATTGTATTTAATCTCAAAGAGAGAGAAATGTATCATTATCATTTCGATAGATTTGAGAAACTAAAAAATCTTTTAAATAAAGTCAATAAAGATGTGACTGGAAAATTTGATCCATTTTTCTTAGAAATATTACAAAACGCATTTAAAATTAGATACTACGACAAAATCAAACAGCCAGTATTTATGGGCTTTTACATAAATCAATTTATTGGAGAGCTGGACTATACTATTGACTTTCTAGAAAATTTCATTGCAAAAACGGAGAACGGTGGAGAGTCCATTTCAGCATACTATCGGGCGATTAAAAAAAACGAACCACATCTTTATGAAAATAACTTCGTCTTAAACAAAGAGAATAAAAAAGACTTTATGGAAAAGCCTGATGTCGGATTTTCAATCAATATTCGAATTGAATCAGTAGTACAAGAAGAAAAAATAGTAAAAGGAGGAAGCACAAAAAATAAATATGAAGGTCGAATATCTAAGTTCACTGAATTTGGATCAAATTTATATTGAAACAATAACAGCCGCTAACACACACCTCGTATGTTCATTGGCTGGCTGACGTGCATTCCGGCGGTTTTGCTCCAGCATTCACCTTGTCATTCAACGACAGCGAACGCGCCCTCCGTCAGCTGACGGACAAATGCACGTAGCCTCGGTCGTTAGGGGTAAGTGTAGAAAAAGGACGAACCGAAAATCACTTAAAGTAAGAAAGCTTATGAAATTCAGAATAGCATTATTTTTAGTAACTATTATCACTATTACTTTATTGTTTTCTTGTAAAAAGAATAATAAGGAAATTCAAAACGGCACACATAATTCGACAATAATAAAAAGAGATGCTGGAGATAAAAGTCCTTTAAAGATTACCGTTACAATAACAGGAAAAGAACCTAAAGCGTTTAATGGCGTATTCAATAAATATCCATTCAGAATAACAATCCAGAACCAAACAGACTCAGTTTTTGGATTTTGGCTTTACAATTGCTCTTATTATGACTTTTTCAAATTTAACACGAAAGGTATATGGATAGACGGTGGAGTTGGTTGTGATAATAATTCTCTCGACTTAATTAGTCTGAAATCTGGTCAAGAATATAATATTGGAGGTGAGTTTATAGTTGACCAACTTGAAGCCATTAAAAAACAAAAGAATTTACGACTCGGATTGTACGTAGTTGGAAAAGAATACAAATTAAATCGAATTGAATTAGGAAAGGTGGAAATCAAAGACACACTTATTTGGTGTAAAGAACCAATTAAATACGATTGGTAAACCTTGATCGGCGTAGCGTAGTTTGACAAAGAGAACATCAAAAAAGGTGAACCTACACCTATAAAAAGTTAGGAATATAATACATAAACGATGAAAAAGACGCTTAAAATTTCAGCTTTGGTATTATTTGTAATACTTTTAATAAATAGTTGTGAAAACGATAATAGTTCAAGTAATCCTTACAATGGAAAAACTACAGCAGTGTTTAATTCGAGTGTAAGCTATGGTATCCTAACCGACCAGGATGGCAACGTGTATAAAACGGTGAAGATAGGTACGCAAACATGGATGGCAGAAAACTTGAGAACAACCAAGTACCGTGACGGTACTGCAATACCCAATGTTACAGATAATACTGCATGGTTTGCTTTAAAGACCGGAGCATACTGCTCTTATAACAACAGCACAAAGCCTGATACTATTGCTACTTATGGATGTTTGTATAATTGGTATGCAGTGAATACAGGTAAACTGGCACCAAAAGGCTGGCATGTACCCACCGATGCCGAGTGGACAACCTTAACCGATTATTTGGGTGGAGAAAGCGTAGCTGGTGGCAAATTAAAAGAAACAGGCACTACTCATTGGAATAGCCCCAATACCAGAGTAACCAACGAAACAGGTTTTACAGCCCTTCCGGGTGGCCACCGTTACAGTGGGGAGTTCGTCGACATTGGCGGTGACGGTAGCTGGTGGAGTGCTACTGAGAACGATGCCAATGCCGCCTGGTTTTGGTACATGTTCTACAATGGCAACTATGTTTTCCGCCACAACTACTCTAAGGAGAGAGGTTTCTCAATCCGTTGCGTGAGGGATTAATTTATTTGGTTCATTCGACTATTTGATTTATTTGGTTATTCCCTCGAAGCGGTCGAATTTTTGCAAAAGGCGAGAGCAATGCCAAATTTATTTGAGCATTGCCGGGCCGTGCAAAAATCCCTGTTTGGCGTAGTCTGCAGACTACATCAGGTTAGAAGCAAGGCTCTTGCCTTGCATATTAAAAATAGAATATGGAAAGCAAGAGTTTTCCCTCCGTCAGCTGCTGGACAAATGCCCATAGCCCCTAGATCGGCGTAGTGTAGTTCGACAAAGAGAACATCAAAAAAGGTGAACCTACACCTATAAAAAGTTAGGAATATAATACATAAACGATGAAAAAGACGCTTAAAATTTCAGCTTTGGTATTATTTGTAATACTTTTAATAAATAGTTGTGAAAACGATAATAGTTCAAGTAATCCTTACAATGGAAAAACTACAGCAGTGTTTAATTCGAGTGTAAGCTATGGTACCATGTCCGACCAGGATGGCAACGTGTATAAAACGGTGAAGATAGGTACGCAAACATGGATGGCAGAAAACTTGAGAACAACCAAGTACCGTGACGGTACTGCAATACCCAATGTTACTGATAATACTGCATGGTTTGCTTTAAAGACTGGAGCATACTGCTCATATAACAACAGCGCAAAGCCCGATACTATTGCTACTTATGGATGTTTGTATAATTGGTATGCAGTGAATACAGGTAAACTGGCACCAAAAGGATGGCATGTACCCACCGATGCTGAATGGACAGCTTTAACAACATATTTGGGTGGAGAAAACAGTGCCAGTGCAAAGCTTAAGGAAACCGGCACGTTGCATTGGAGTAGTGCCAATACCGGAGCAACTAACGAAGCTGGCTTTACAGCTCTTGCGGGAGGCTTTCGTTACTATGTTGCATTCGCCAATATTGCCTACACAGGTTATTGGTGGAGTGCTACTGAGGACGATACTAATAATGCATGGTGCCGCAACCTGTACGATAGTTATAGTTTTGTACTAAGGGACTCAGGTATTAAGGAATTTGGATTATCTGTTCGTTGTATTAAGGATTAATTGCCCCCCGCTAGCGCGGTTCTGTGAACCGTGACAAAACAAAGGGGAAATTATATTTGCAGTGGAACAAGCTAAGGTGTTTTGTGTCTTGTTTTGAAAAACAATCTATTCTTCCTTTTTGCTCTAACTAGCAACACACCGATTACAAATCGGCGCGAGCGAGGGACAGATGGATTTTTTCTCTGTCAGGTATCCGAATATATAAATGATGAATGGAGTTTTTGCGCAGACTCTCGTTAGCAGCAAGCCGAATAAAAAAAGAGAAACGACTACCGTAATTTAGCGACAACAGACAGAAGAAACAGTACGACGAGAAAAACACTTTAA
>Ga0302173_10001767_pt1 | contig 10729 bp, 11 predicted proteins | sample I_Fen_N3_1_FD_198785 | JGI IMG/M metagenome (GOLD analysis project Ga0302173, IMG submission 198785) | Peat permafrost microbial communities from Stordalen Mire near Abisko, Sweden - I_Fen_N3_1 | ecosystem: Environmental > Terrestrial > Soil > Wetlands > Permafrost | place: Sweden: Abisko... | reverse complement strand
CTGATTCGGCCAGCACGATTCAGTATCAAGCCAATAAATCCTCCAATAATTCCAAGGAACAAACCCATAAGAGCACCCAGAATAAATAAATGCATAATGGCTCCAGCAAAGGATTGATATGCAAAATAGACGTTCATGCCAGGCGAATTTTCGGTGGCTTTAATATCATTCCATTCTTTAATATTTAACGGATCCATCAATATATATTTCATCCCAAAAACGATAATTATCAGGGTAGAAAGACAGGCAATAGCTCCGCTGGCAACACCGGTCCAGAATCCTGATTTCATACCATTCAGAAATTTATTTGTCTGATAAGCATCCCGGATCGCAGCTATTAGAATTAAAATAGCAATTGTTGCCCAAAAAATATTATCAATATTGTCTCTTAGAGGAAGACCTGGCCGAATAAGGTTGTTGATGCTTATTTCAATGGTCCATAGCAAGCCAAATGCAAGTCCAAGTGCAACATTCCTTTTCTGTAAATCATTTATTATTTTATCTCTAAATATCCAAAGTATCATCAATCCTGCGGTCATTAAAATTACAGATGATAAACAGCCTAATGCTTCAGGTCCGGCTGGCCAGGAGTTAGGCCGATAAAGAAAATAAACTGAAATAACCAAAATAATGCTCAGCAGTAGTGAGAGGCTTAAAATCCTGTTGCTTTTCATTTTAGCAAGGTACTTATTGAGGTTAATAGATAGGAAAGATGTTCCCGGATAATGTGCTTATTATTATCCCGTCTCAGATTTCTATGGTTATTTAGTGGTTTTTACAAATTCAAAATGGTCAACATACAATACTGTGTTTTGTTTTTTCCCGCCAACAATGCTTATAAATGCCGAATCGGCGGAAGAGGACTTTTGTGATATTGGTATTTCAATTTTTTTATAATCAGAAGTTGATGAAATTTCATACCAATTTCCTGTATCAACAATATTATTGCCCTGGAAAAGATCAATATGGATTAGAGCAGTATCCCCAGGGGCGATCACTGATTTTACATATCCTGTCAAATTAGTCGGATGTGAGGAAATTGAAAACTTATTGTTGGCGTAACTGCTGTAGACATTGTTATATATAAGTTTTGCAGCAAATTGTCCGCTATATGCCTCTGTTACTTCTTGTACAATATATGTCTCAAAGGGAGGATCACAGGCCGGGCAGCTGTTTGTATGCCAAAGCAGTAACGCTTGCATGGTATCCCAAAGCTCAAAATCTCCGTTGGGAATTGATATAATTTCCTGAGTTCCAGAGTCTTTTTTACAAGAAAAAATAGCTGACGTAATTAACAGGGCAATAAATAAATTTATTGTTTTCATGGACATTAAATTAAAAACGTATTATAAAATCCTTGTCCCGCTCACCAGACATATGGAATAATCCGATATCGTGTTTTTTTAGAATATTCCACATAACCCTTCAACTCATCTTTTAACATTTTATCTTCCAGATACGTCCTTGTTATTAACAGAATAATCGACAAACATATCGGAATTATGCTCCAAACCGAACCAAAGAGCAATGGAAATCCCAATAATTGAATAATTGAACCCAGATAAGCCGGATGTCTGACAATTTTATACAATCCGGTTTCACAAACAGTATGTTCACGGTTAGTTTGAATCCGGACTGTGCTCGAAAAAAATTTATTTTGTTTTTGAGCAATAAGAAAAAAGAGTTGTCCTGTAATTGTGAGGATAACACCTGCGAGACACAGGCTCCAGTGAAAATCAGGAGACCAGTGAAAACGCCCGGAATCAAGACCGGCAGTGATATACATGCAGATCGTAACCAGGAAAGATAAGCCTAATATAGTTTTATCCCATTTTTTGGCACCCTCTCCAGGCTTTGAACGCTCCTTTAAAAGGTCAGAATCTATCCGTAAAACAGTGGAACTTAATAAAAACATAGCGAGACCTATTATCACATAAATAAGTCCCTGCCAATAAACTATACGACCGGCACTGATAAATATGACTGCAAAAAATATAAAAGTGCCAATAAAGAGTTTGATCAGATAGCTTGTTTTCATGATTTAAAGCTTAATTAAATGTCAATGCTTTTCACTGATTATTTTCGAGCGGCCCGGACGATTTTCCCGGGCTTTTTAACTCTGATAACAATCGTTTCAGCTATCCTGTCATGAACTGTACGTCTGTTATAATCAATAAAATATTGCAAAAATCCAAAACCGAATTCTAATGATGAAGCATAATAACCTAACGATCTTTCTATTGAATGCCAAAGAGTTAAATGAGTATGACTGGTTGAAACAATTCTAATATTCAATATACGTTTCCCAAATGTATATCCATTTGTAAGACAAGTAATTAATCCAAAATATAAAACAGGAATCAATAATTTAAATATTATTTTTAAATACTCAGGTACATCTAAGTGCATGTCGTTATTTATAGAAGGAATAACATTAATTGGTTTGTCGGAAGTAATTCCAATTTTAAGACCGAAATCTATTAATCCAAAATAGTCAAGTATTGTTCCAAATAAATATACGATAACGACAAGAGAAAATAAATCAATAAGTAAGGCAAATAGACGACAACTAAAATCCGCAAGTTCAAGTCCTTCCAACTGATTAGAATGCATTATTTTGGAAGCATCGTAAAAATGAGGAGCAAAAATATTTTTCATAGATATTTTGTTTTATTTCAGGCATAAATAGTTTCAAGTTCCTTTAACGTTTATGATGCTTATATCCGGTTTTTATATGCTTCCGCCACGTCAGTCACAAGCAGATAATCTGCGTAACGATCGCTATATTATTGATAGATATAAGTTTTTCTGTTCGTTAGACTCTATCGCATATTAAATTTAAGAAAAATCAACGAAACACAAGTGGTTCTGGAGTTTTGTTAACAGGTTATTCCTCGTCTGGTTTTGATATTAAGCATTTCTGATTAAATTTGGGAATAATAAGAAAGTGATTTTTTGAGATCTGTTCTAGCAACCTTAATGATCGGGTAATAAATACTAAAATGAAAAAAATAATACAATTTGGTGAAGATGTAGATGGATATAACATCCCGGTTTTAAATGAGCGAGAGATACGGGCAGCTGCAGGAATACTGTTTTTAGCTACCTTTACCTCATTAATGTTCATCCTTTTTAAAGGGAACTTTGTTCCGATAAAATATATAATAACCCTGTTCCTCACGGACTTTATTATCCGGGTTTTTATTAATCCTAAATTTTCGCCTACCCTTGTTATTGCCCGTTTGATTGTTCGAAATCAGACACCTGAATATGTAGGAGCTGCTCAAAAAAAGTTTGCATGGATAATTGGCGTTATATTATCAGCAATTATGTTCGTCTTTTTTATCATTGTAAATGCGTATAGCCCTATTACAGGCATTACCTGTCTCATTTGTCTTATTTTCTTATTCTTTGAATCGGTATTTGGAATTTGTTTAGGCTGTAAATTTTATCCGCTCTTTTTTAAGGATAAAGTACAGTATTGCCCGGGTGAAGTTTGTGATGTGAAACAAAAACAGGATATTCAAAAAACATCTAAAAGTCAATTATTTATTTTGCTGGCATTTATAGCATTTATCTTTCTTTTAGTCAATATAATGCATGACAGATTCAGTGAAAAGCCCCACGCTTTGTTTGGAAATAGTGGTATTGAGCAAACTAAATAATGGATAGAGATTGATTAATTAATTCATAAAGAGGCACATAGAGCCTATGCTGTCACATAGTCATCTCCACTCAGAACGCTTATTCCATGTGTTAGCGGTTATTTGAATTGAAAAATTTATCGACCGTTTCGCAGAATTCCATGGCATGCTCGATTAAGGTACCATGACCTGAATCAGGTAATATCCAAAGTTCCGCTTTAGGAATATTCTGGAAAATCCGGACTGTATGTTCAATTCTTATTATATCATGATCACCGGATATTATCAGGGAGGGAGTTTGGATTTTCCTTAGTGAAGCCAGACTGATATTCGGCTGTTCCCAATCAAGCATGAATACTTTCCAGGAATTCTTCTCCTCGCTGGTTATTTTTGCCTTGCCTGTCTGAGAATCAAAGTATTTTTTTTCATCTTTCCACAAACCTGGCAATAATGCGGTTGAATCCGGCCATAAGTTTGCGCCTGTTGATGCCAGTCTTCTTATTTTCTCAGGATGTCTCATTGCCAGTTCCAGTGCAATAATCCCCCCGTCGCTCCACCCTATGATGTACGCAGAATCTATTTTCATTTGATCGAGTAAGTAAGCTACATCGTCAGCCATCATTTCAAAACTCAGGGAATCGCCGGAATCAACTGATTTGCCATGAGCTCTGCTGTCAAGGGCTATTGTGCGGTACTTTTTTGAAAAATATGGTATTATACCTGACATTGAGGATATACTTCCCCCATTTCCATGAAAAAGCACAAGTGGCTTGCCTGTTCCATATTCTTCAGTATATAGTTTTATGCCTCGTACAGTATAGTATTTTCCGGCTTTAGAATTATTGCCGAATTGATCATTTTGGGCATTAAGTAGATTGCTCAGAAATAAGCAGCAAAATAAAAGGCAGGTTGGCTTCATAGATTATATTTAGAATTTTGTATTGTTAACAATTTCCACTCCAATTGGTTTACATAAAAAATCATTGCAGGCACTTTCTTGTACCGAACACGCTGCAACAGATATTACCAGGTCACAACATGCTTTAAGCACTATATAGTCACCAGGTTTAGAAACCGGGGAGTTTATTTTAATGGCACCCTCACTGTCAACAGCAGTATTCATAAATATATTTAAAGGTGTTTGCAAAGTATCATACAGAATATCATACTTTTCAAATCCCCTTTGTATATTCTCATGACAGGAGGGATGAATATTATAAATTTTATACTGAGTTTCATACATTCTCCGGCTGCACGTTGGATGAATCAAATCATGTCTACCCACCTTATCTTCTGTAATTTCTAAAAGCTTATTATACTTATTGCTGAACAAATAATCTCCAATTCTTAAGTAAATTGAACCATTACAATCCATAGTTACTCCTGAAGAAAAGATCTCGGTATAATCCTGCGAATTTATGGCCATAAAATCAGCAACTTGTTTGCCTTCGATATCAATTATTTTGACAAATTGTCCCTGAGTGACACGAAATGCCTTACCCTGTTGCGGCGGAATTATGAATTTTTGAAGTGTGATCAGACGAGTCATTTTGAAAAATTTGAAAGCAGAAACAAAAACGCAAGAATTACTATAAATCTATTCACTGAACGGCAGTTTATAAGTAATTCTTTATTTATTCATGCATAACAGGCAACTCAATATAGCTAGAATATTGCTGGTTACAATAAATCGTCTCCGTTGCTTTTATAAAATCACTTTCTTTTGCTTCAAAAATATTAGTAACAAACTTCTGGGGGTTACGGTCAATAATGGGGAACCAGGTGCTTTGTACCTGTATCATCAGATGATGACCTTTTAAAAAAGTATGATTGATATTATGCAAGTCAATAATGAATTCTTCTATCTTACCCGGTATAAGAGGTGAGGGTTTCTCAAAACTCTTCCGGAATCGTCCTCTGATAATCTCCATCGCAACAGGCAACTGGAAACCACTCATCTTCACGCTTGCAGTATTTATATCCGGATATACATCAATAAGCTTTACCACAAAATCCGCATCGGTTCCTGTAGTTGATGCAAAAAGATGAGCTGTCACATCTCCTGTAACGGTAACTTCCTGTTTTAAACTATCCATCAGAAAACTTACAACATCTGGTCTTGTAGTAACAAAACGCTGGTCTTCAACATGCCATGTGTACCATCGGCTGCCTTCACCGTAGGTAGCTTCGATTGGTAATGTCCGATAGGGCACCGGACTGGATGGGTCGCTGATATAACTGACAGAACCTGCGACAGATGTGGGTTTTGTGAAATCAGCTTTATGATCTGCTGCAGCATACAATTTTTTTAACTCAACATTTTTTGGAGGCCATGAGTCATAAGTCATCCATTTATTGCTCCCTGTCTGGAAACAATTGGCTTCAGAAAACTTGCCATCGCCAATGCCTTTGAGCCAGTAATCGAACCATCGCTTTTCAAAAGCCCTGAACCAGGCTGATGTATTGCTTCCAAAGCTTATTTGCCCGAGGCTGTCTGCCTTCTGGCTCTCCCAGCCGCCATGATTCCACGGACCCAGCACAATAAAGTTTCGGTTAAGACTATCTCTCTTTTCCAGCTGCTGATACATAATTTGCGGACCGTTCAGATCTTCCTGGTCGAAGTAACCGCCCACATGCATAATCGGGATCTGTGGATTATGAATATAAGTAAGAGTTGACGATCTTTTCCAGTAATCATCATAGCTGGGATGTTTTGTAAAATCATTCCACGCAGCAAGCCGTCCTTTAAAATATTTTTCGTTTACATTTTTTAAGGAACCTAATTGCAGATACCAGGTGTAGAGATCGTATTGCGGAAAGGGGAAATTGCTGTTAGATAGTTTATCATTCTCAACCAGATAACTGTATTCAAAGCCATAGCTCAAACGAAATGCCCCGTTATGATGAAAATCATCTCCCAGAAACATATCGGCAGGGGAGGCCTGTGGTGAGCTTGCCTTGAGTGCAGGGTGCGGATCAACAGAGGCATCCAAAGCCAGATAACCCGGATACGAAACACCGGAAATGCCAACTTTGCCATTGTTGTTTTTAATATTTTTTATTAACCAGTCAATAGCATCAAAAGCATCAGTACTTTCATCAGTTTTAGTTTTATCAATTAAGTGATATAGCGGCCTGGTCATTTCAAAAGTACCTTCGCTTTTAAATTTGCCACGAATATCCTGGAATACTAAAATGTAACCTTCCTTCGCAATTGATTCAAAATTACCCATTTTATTTACTGATATCGCAGAATCATCAGGGATAGGGATATCAGCACCATAAGGCGTTCGCTGCAATAAAAAAGGATAGGGTTTAATATTCTGCACCGGAGCAACAACGACAGTAAAAAGCTTTATTCCATCTCTCATAGGAATCATGTATGATTTCTTTGTATAAGTTGTAACGGAATCAGGCTGAGCATATATTGTGCTGAAAATAGATACGATCAGCACAACAAAAAGGAAGTTTTTTTTCATTTTGATTTTTATTGATTTGATTGTTTATCCTGAAAACTTTGTTTATTCGCAGTATCAAATATAAGAGATTGTCTCAAATTGACGCTATCGGTAAGGAAGCAAAGGAAAGCGCTGGCAGTTATTGATGTCCGGAAATATAGCTGGGCTAACAGTAAAGCTGGTTCTATGTCCAAACTTTGGAACTCTGAAGAATCCTAGCCATTCGTGAAATGCATTGCTGTTACACCGCACGAGAAGCTTTTGGTAGTCTTATGCATTAATTCAATTCTGCTGTCGAGTCTGGAAAACATTGAAATGCCCTGACCTAAAATAACAGGGTTTACAAAAAGCCAATAATCATCAATAAGATTGTCTTTCATCAGAGCACGAACAACAGACGGGCTTCCAAAAATTAAAATGTCCTTTCCATTTTTTTGTTTTAGTCCCTTAACCTGTTGTATGATGTCGCCACCAATAAAGATCGTTTTACCAGCATTTTGTCCTGTCATTGTGTTTGAAAGCACAATTTTATCTATTGAGTTATACCATAACGAATGGTCCTTGTCATGTCTGGTTGCATTAGGTTTATCAGCCGCTGAAGGCCAATAACTGTCCATCATCTTCCATGTTGTTCGTCCATACAGGCCAGTGTCGGCATTATCAGTAAATGTTTTTACAAAATCGAACATTTTGTCGTCAAATTTAATCCAGTCCATTTCACCCTTAAGTCCGGCAACAAAACCGTCAAGTGTTACGTGCATTGATACTTTTATTCTTTTCATTTTGATATGATATTTAGTGTAAGATAATTTTCATGTTTTTTTACAGTTTTCTTAAAACCTTTGATTGCTTTGTGATGTATCTCTGACATTCCAAGATAAAGTCAGATTTTAGCAATTTGTTTATACCAGCCATTTAATTAGTTACTTGAAGCAAATGGTGCTTCTTAAACTCTTGCCGGATTAAATTCCCTAATTTGATAATGCTGTCCTGGTCAGATTTTCGATAACTGCCTGTAACATCGGGTGCTGTTGAAAGCAAAATATTACTGCCGCCGTGCTCAAAATTCTGTTTAATATATTTATACAGACTGTCAACCGGATAGAAATGACTGTCTGGATAGGTAAACCAAACGGAGCCTTTCATGAGTCCGTTTCCAAGTGTGCGCGTATCACAACGCTGAGATGTAATTTCATATTCAAAAGGTAAATAATAAGTAGCATGCTTCACCTGGCGCATGGCATTATGTCCTGCGACAGGAGGAATTCGTTCTTCTCCATTAAGAATATCAGTCGGAAAATAAGTAATTTTTGTACCATCCTGTACATGTTGATTGAAATGTACCAATGCTTTGGGTGATTTAGATTTCAATAAATTATAGATCTCCTGAGTGGAAAGGGTTGTATCCGCCCAACACTGCATATCCATCCAAAATTCGTATATCTCGCCGTAATTCTCTGCCAGTTCGGTTAATTGAGCCAAAATAATTTCTTTGGGACTTCGTCCTTTTAATTCTTCTTTTATTAGAGGATTCCAGTTGGCCGGATTCCAGTCTTTTTTGCCCCACAGACAATAGTACACGCAAGGTTGTATCCGGAACTTACGGCAGGCATCAACAAATAATTTTACAACGTCATGCGGATAAGCACTATTAGCCACATCAAATCCGGTTACTTTGCTGTCCCACAAACAAAATCCGGAGGTATGCCGGGCGGTCAATACAGCATATTTTACACCTGCCTTTTGCAAGGCAAACATCATGGAATCGAAACTGATTTCAACAGGATTAAATTTTTTAGCATCCGTGTTTTTCGAAAGCTCCATACCTGAAAAAGTATTATCGTTAAAATGTACAAAAGCTCCGAAACGTAAATTTTCCCATTTTGTTATTTCACCGTTTTTCAGTTTGGCTGGGTAATGATTCATTTTCAAATCATTACATCCATAAATATGGATTAGCAGACAGATAAAAGCTATTGTATAACTAACTATTTTCATTGATTCTGTCAATTTTTTATTAAACATTCGTTCATTTTAAAGTTATGCTAGGTCTATGGTAGTCAAGGATTACTTACCTCCGCCTTCAAAAAATTCAATTAAGGCAGGAGCAAGAACATCTGGAGATAGGTTATGCTGCTGGTCTTTAAAGATTAGCAACTTTGCGTTTGGTATGATCCGGCTCAAGGTTAATGCGGTTTCTTTCATAAACGGGAAACCGGCGTTACCACTCATAATGAGTGATGGTATTTTTATTTTGTGCACTTTGTTCCCGGGAATAGACAGATCGTCGCTCAACAGGATAATATGGTCATAAGCAAGTGTTGGGGCAAGCCCTTCAAATGCAGTCCAGACTGGAGAATGCATCATTCCTTCGATCCGATCGACAGGCGCCCCTAAGAATTTCAAAAAAAGAGCTACTGCATCGCCTTTGCGACCTTCTGACAACGCTTTCCCAAGCACCCTTAAATATTCCTTCCATGCTGGCTGGTCCTTTTTGTCATCGTTGTAAGGAACTTCATAAATGGCAAGTTTCTTTATTTTCGAATCGAGTTCCAAAGCTGCCTCCAGAGCCAAAGCACCTCCGGAAGAGTGACCATAAAGACAAGCTGTCCCACCCGATAAATCAACAATCGCTTCAATATCCTCAATTTCGCGCTTTACTGAATAGGGATAAGTATCGCCGCTGTCACCCCGGCCCCTGCGATCGTAATTGTAAACCGTGAAATAAGGCTCAAGAAGTTTACATAGAATTGGCTTTGAGGGAGAAGAACGCATTGTAATGGCGCCGTCTACAAGTATAAGCGCCGGTCCTTTTCCAAATTTATCGAATGCTATCAATGTACCATCTTTGGAGTTTATCTTTTGCATAATGAAAATATTTCATCGTAAGCTTTAATATCGTCCATACAATTTGAGCTATCTGCTTCGGAAGGAAGCAGAAACTCATTTTCATACTGAGGTCTTCCGGCTTCTCTGAGATGCATTGGTGAAGTAAACCCCAGGTTCTAGCGAGTCACTATACTTGACCAATGAGCATTTCGCAACTTCCACCCTTTAGAAGTTTGACGGGCAATTCCTGTAAAATATCCATCATGAGGTGTCATCTTTCCAGTAGAATCTGTAGTATTTTCATGATAAACTGCTGAGATACTTGCTAAGCCGGCAGTAAGCGGATCGATTCGAATATTACTCCAGCGCAATTGAATTTTAGGCATCACTTTGATAAGGATGTTATTTATAAAGTTTGTTGCCGTGTCAATATTCGGAAATACAAGTTGCCCATCCGATGCCATTAAGAATTCGGGTACATTTTCAAAATATTTAAGCCATATAACAGGTCCTTCATTAGAAATATCTTTTGCAATTGATTCAACCATTAATTGAACACTATCCTGAACAAGAGAACGCTCCTTTGGAGTAAACGATTGTGTATTATTATTGCAAGAGCTGAAAAAACAGAACATAAAACTGACAAAGACAGGATATTTGCAACTTACTAACAGTGGTTTCATTTTTGCTTCTTTTAAGAACGATCAGGAATCTTGTCAATAAACTATGTTTTACACTTCGGTTATTTGGACGGACAATTGTTCAATAATTAACTAAACCCTATTTCTTAGCGGAGTG
>Ga0302173_10001762_pt1 | contig 10752 bp, 12 predicted proteins | sample I_Fen_N3_1_FD_198785 | JGI IMG/M metagenome (GOLD analysis project Ga0302173, IMG submission 198785) | Peat permafrost microbial communities from Stordalen Mire near Abisko, Sweden - I_Fen_N3_1 | ecosystem: Environmental > Terrestrial > Soil > Wetlands > Permafrost | place: Sweden: Abisko... | reverse complement strand
GGATATTGATTATTTTAAAAAAGTAAATGATACCTATGGACACGATTGCGGTGATATTGTCTTAAAAGATACTGCTGTTATTATGCAGCAAGTATTTCGTCAGGGAGATTTTATCTCTCGTTGGGGTGGTGAAGAATTTCTAATTTTCCTGCCAAAAACAAGCTTATATGGAGCAACTGAACTTGCTGAAATATTACGCTCCAGAATCAACGACCATGTTTTTATATGTAAAAAATCATGTACAAAAGTAACAATCACGTTAGGTATTGCAATTTGCAAAAATGGTTTGAGTTTGGATGAAGTAATTAAGAATGCTGATATTGCTGTCTACTATGGGAAAAACAATGGACGAAATCAAGTATGTTGTTTCGAGAAAATCCAGAAGATTTTAAAATAAGGCTGCCTTCTTTTTCCCAAGAAACATTTTCCAGTATTGGTAAATGTTTCAATCAGAATATTTTGAAAAATTAATTGACTTTTTTACGCTTTAATAGTATACTAAAATCAATCAAAGAAAAGAACCACCGGTTGCGAGAATATATACAGAACGAGGAGAATCTTTAGTAGGTATATTAGCAAAAAGCAGTGAGAAAAAGCATCGTGCGATACAAGAAAAGTTGTTTGTGGAATATCACATTGACTAGACCAGGTTATGTTTAGAACTATGGTATGGAGAGATGAACAAGAGTGGGTTAAAAGGGCCCACGACAAGAAACATTTGGTGATTCAGTATATCCATCAAGTGAAAGATGCTTCAAGTTTTTCTACGAACACGATGTATCACAGGTAACGTTCTTTTTAATGGCAGAAGAACCGCATCAACCTTAAAAAAGTTGAAGGCGGTTCTTCTTTTTGTACAAAAATTTAATTCTAATTGCTGCTATAACAATTCTGTAATAACTATCTATTCATTTACTAAATTTTTTACATATATATAATTCTAAAAAACAGACTTACGTTACGACAATAATACCATAAAAAATGGAATGGTCACAATGGATAATAATGTACTGGCTGAGACAACAAGTGTAGCATATTCTGTATCCGTCTTATAAAAACTTGATAAAACAACAATCTGTACCATTGCCGGTAAAGATGCCATAATCACAAAAACTTTATACATAAGTGCTGGAATAGGAATAAAATATGCAACAGCCATAATACTTAACGGACTAATAACAAAACGCCCGACAAGCACCCATATCAAATCCCGATTTAAACGAATTTTTCTCAAATCCATACCAAATAAGGTAACACCAATTAAAATAAGGGCTAATGGTGTTGTCATATTACCCAAATATTGTGCTGCATTCAAAATAAAATCGGGTAATTGAATATTTAACAAAATGAGCAGAACTGCTCCCAGAAAACCAATCATTGGACCGGAAAAAATTCGTTTGACCGTTGAACGACTAAAAAGTTTTACTTTTGCCTGTCCGGAATCCCCGCTTAAAGAATAGTTGCCAATCGTCCAAAAGAATGTCGTATTTGCAAAAAAATACAACAATGTATAAGGTATGGCCTTTTCACCAAAAAGTGCTAACGTAACTGGCAGCCCAATAAAAATAGAATTTGATGTCGTAAACGCCGCATGAAATATCCCAATATGTTTGTTATTGATATTGAGTACTTTACCTAAAATCAAGCTCAGCACAAAGCAGAGAATCATCGAAATAAGCGGCACAATCGCCCCATAAACCAAATGAACTAATTCATCCCGATGAAAAGCATGCACTAAACTACAAAGTAAAAACAAAGGTAATGAAATATAATTTACCAATTTGGGTATGATTGCTTGTGTCTCTGGTGTAAACCATTTTTTATATGCCACTATATATCCAACCAAACCCATCAAAATAAGAGTCAAAACACCCTCAACTGCCTGTAATAAAACCATTGTATCCCTACTTTCTTTTCCCCCGGCTATATTCTGCACACAAAAAGCAATTATGAAAAAATGTATATGCCTCTATCGCTTTTTATCTTATCACCAAACCTTCCATGTAAATGTAAGATTAAACTGAGCCAAAATAAAATCGCCATACAAAACAAAATGTAGTAAACTTATGCCCGCTACTAAGTTTACTACATTTTTCTTAGACTTAGAAGTCTTTTCTATTGTAAATCATACCATCACGCTGCCTTTCTTTTCTAATTTATATAACAAAAAAAACATTCCAGTCAAAATAAATTGACCAAAACGCCTCTGTTTCACCTAACTTAGCTTTATTATAACATTATAAGTACCAGCTCGTTTTTAGCAAAAATCTGCATATTTATTCTAATCCAATTCTAATGCCTGTCTAAAGACCATCTAATAAACCATTGGTATACTGAACTCATAAGATAAATCAAAGACATGAACCAACGAAACCAAAACAAAGGAGATGTTTACGATGAAAAATGTACCGCAAAAACTTGCTGCACTGGGTATAGCTGCGCTGCTTCAGCTAAGCTTCAGCTTCAATGCAGATATTAGCGAGGCCGCACCCATGCAGGCGCTTACAGCCGCATCGGCTTATAGTACATCACCTCTTTCATCCATTGCTGGCATGCAGCAAAAACTCACCTCCGGTATCGAATCCATGCAAACATTTATCACTACCATAACAAGCACTTCGCCCGATGACAGCACTACATCATCACAACCAAATTATCATTCGGATCAACTAAACCAGAAAGACGTTACTCAATAATTCAGGGTACTATATCCTTTTAAATATAACTTTTAAAACTAACTAACAGGAGATGTTTATATGAAATTTTTGACCTCAAAGCTTATGCTTCTTGCACTTGCTATTACTGTACAAACAGGATTAAGCACATCATTTACAGAAGCATCCGCATTCCAGCCACAGACTTCACAGGACCAGACTCAATTCCAGTCAGGAAACAGCCCTGACACGCAGGTCTCCCCTTCTGCTGAAAAAAAAGAATCAAAAAAACATGATAAAAACAAAAAAGCCTCTAATGAACCGCAGATAATTCGCGGCGACAATTCAAGTCTTAATTCACAGGCAATTCGTGATACCAAGCCAAACTCTGATTTACAGGAAGTTCGCGATAACAAACCAGCCCCAGATCAACAGGCAATTCAAAATGACAAGCTTGATTCTGATCAACAGGAAGTTCGCGATAACAAGCTTGGTTCCGAGCATAAAGATATAACGAGCGAAGAAAAGGCTCTGCAGAAACCAAAGGATCAGAAAGCGCCTGACCAGCACACTGAATTCTAATCTTTCTAACTTTCACTTTCTCTTTTTCTCATCCCCTTACAAATATCCCGTAGAACACAGCGAATATCCATCGCGTGCTTCTACGGGATATTCATTTTGGAGGCTCTGTTTTTATTTCAACTGCTTTCTTTTTTCTCCTGCCTTTAAATCTTGTTTTTATCTGATTTTCGTAATACTATAAGTACATAATATATCAGATATTTAAATGTTTTATGCACGTGAAGGCAGATGAAAGTTTCGTTAAACACTGCTATCCAAACTGTCAGGATAAAAACCAGCTGAATATCTTAAAGCACTATAAATCTTATCAGGAAACTATCTTGGTCTGACGAAAATTTCGACTTGAAAATCACTTAAAAATGAGGTATACTATTTAAGTATCTTATCCATGTGGGGACGTAGCTCAGCTGGGAGAGCACCAGGTTCGCAATCTGGGGGTCGAGAGTTCAATCCTCTTCGTCTCCACCATATGTTTTAATTTTATATAAAAATTTAGGCTTAGCGATTTTTCGCTAAGCCTTTTTACTGCTGGCAGAGAGAGTACGCTTCGAGCCAGCGGAATTTTGCGACACACTTGATTTCGAGTTCTATGCATTGCCTCCCTGGCTATATTTACAAATTCTATATAATCACATCAAGCCTTGATTTTACTAAATTCTTCCCGGATTATATCTTATCATCCATTATCTAAAAATAGCCCGTGTTTTGGAGTTTTGGGGGCAATATGGGGTCAAAACATAGTATTTATTGATTATGCCACCTATTTATTCACAGGATTCAAATCTTTATGCTCGACATTATATACTTCTGTTAACTGTTGAATATCTGCTAACTGCCAATCAATACATTCATCATAATAACAGAGATTTTTACGCTTCTTGAAAATCCGAAAAGCTGTTTCCTCCGAGTTATCGTATATATGGCAAATATCACTAACCTCAACCACATCATTAACAAGACCCATTGCCCTATAAAATCGTGCAGAAATTTTTTCTTCAGGAACCGAATGACCTCCAGCTGCCACTCTTGCTCTCACACGATAAATGTTAATGATTGGATCTGCCGTAAGCACATAATAACAACGAATAAAATAACCCGCTTGCTTAGCTCTTTGCAGTAGCTTCAAATTTCTGTCCGTTGACATAACCGTTTCAAAACAAAAATCCTCTTTTCTAGCCAAGTGGTCTTCACGCTGTGTTTCAGCAATTTGTGCAGCCTCTTTGTCATCACATTTTAGATTCTTCTTTATTTCATCCGCATTAATATAATCCATGAGGGGGCGCAAGACTTCAGTGAATGTGCTTTTCCCTGAACCATTCGGTCCTGCAAAAACAACAATCTCAGGTTTTTTCTGTAGTTCGTTCACTGTAGCGTCCCTTCCCTGATCGCTTAGCTACAGGTACACGTTCACCATTGCTTCTAAGCTCATATACCATTTGCGTCTTTCGATCATAAACAATACTTGGAATATCCATTGCTCTATTCTTGTCCAAAGCAATCTTCACAGCTGCATTTACTCGTTTAACAACAATGTCATCATCATCGTTTATATCATTTAAACTCATTATGAAACCTCCTCTGCCTTCAATTTATGTTTACAGCATGCGGTAATAAATACCACTCACTTTTAGTTACCTAAATATTCATCATATATCTATATTATAACATAGAACAGAGAATTTCTTCAGTAAAAGAAGCTCTCTGTCTCCACCATTATTTTATGATTTTATATGAAAATTTAGACTTAGCGATTTTCCGCTAAGCCTTTTTGTTTTAGTCATATATTCGTATCAATAAAATATCTTTATGTCTAGGGAGTGCAACGGTATTATAGTTACATGTAATGCAAATTAATTACTTTCGTCAAACCTTTTCAAATCAAGCTTCGATATTCTCTTCGTCCATCCACAATAACATAAACACAAACCATTTTTTCTGCTTCACTCACCTTATAAAATATCAAATGCCGTTCTACGATCAATACCCGATACCCCTGTCGCCGTAAAATGCTGTACCTGGGCTGCACTCCTTGGCAAGGAAAATCTTCCAACAGCATGACGGCTGTCTCAATTTTATCAAGATACGCTAGCGCAATATTTACATCTCCAGAATCCGCTGCAATATAATGGATGATATCCGACAGTTGATCGTCAGCTTTATCTGTACGAATCAAAACATATTTCATTTCTTATATTTCTCGCGAATGGATGCTTTTAGCGTAGTAAAGCTTTCTCGCATTGGTGCCACACAACCTGCTGTCACATCTTCTTCCGCTTCAGCTAAAGTACGCAAAAGATCCAGTTCCGCCCTCATTTGCTGATATTCATGAAAACTGAGCACAGCCATATCTTCCCTGCCATTCACCGTAATGACAACCGCCTCTCTTGTCTCATGACAAATTTTTGATATATCGTTGTAATGATTCCGTAAATCAGCCGATGGTCGAATTGTTGCAATCCCCATATATATCGCCCTCTTAATATAGTCATATTATATCACTATTAAGATATTTTGTACGTAAATAATATTTTGTTCTATACTATAAAAACTTTTTAGATATTCAATACACTTCATTTTGTGGCTGCTGTTGAGGTTGCTTCGTCTCCACCAACAGCAGTCACAAAAATTATACATTTATTTGTGTAATTTCGGTATAAAAACACGAAGCAATCTGTTTTAAATCAGATTGCTTCGTTCTTTTTTTGCATAAAATTGTATTCAGAAAACTTAATTCCATTTATTTATAGATAGTTTTGTTTTGTTTGGATAATAAAGCAGATTATCCTAATATTTTTATAACGTTTTTTCTTTTTCGTCCCTGAAAATGCCGCAGTTCATCCCTGCTGATTCTATGAGCTTTTTCGTGAAAGCTTAACGCTTATTCTGTTAAGATAAAGACCTGAAGAATTTAGAACATACCAAGTTCTGTTTGAGGTATACTTTTTCTTGACATAGCATCAGTTTTAAGAGTACACTTGCATTCGCATTAACATGTAATACTTTGTTATTTCGCTATCAGTACTATTTCGTTAGAATTATACATGTGAAAGGTCATCGTGCTTATTCATGAAAACAGAGCTTGCTATAAGGGGTTGGATGTATTGATCATTAATGAGAATCTTGTAGACTTAAAACTCAATGAAACGGACAAACAAAGAATTATATTGCATTTATTAGATTTAGCTACAAAAGAGGAGCGAATAAAGGATCGAGAACAATATCTACAGGCGGTGCTTGAAAGAGAAGAAAAATCATCAACGTCGTTAGGGTATCTGGTGGCAATACCACATGGAAAATCAGATGCCGTTTGTGAGCCGTTTTTGGTGTTTGCGAGGTGTGAAGACGCTGTTTTATGGAATGATAAACCAGTAAAAATGGTGTTTTTAATTGGTGTGCCAGAGTCAAATGCAGATGATTTACACTTAAAAATCTTGGGGAATATTTCACGACATTTGATTGATGATGAGTATAGGCAGAGATTACTATTGTCAGAAAACAAGAGTGAAATTATTAAAATTCTAAATTCAAATATTTAAGGAGAGAATATATAATGAATATTATTGGCATAACAGCATGTACAGCAGGAATTGCTCATACTTATATGGCACAGGCTGCAATTGAAAAAAGTGCAAGAGAATTAGGGCATACTTGTAAAATTGAAACACAAGGAGCTATGGGGATTGAAAATGAATTGAATGATATGGAGATAGAGTCCGCTGATATTGTAATTATAGGAGCAGATATAAGAGTTGATGGAATGGAACGTTTTGAAGAAAAACCAGTTTATGAGACATCAGTTTCTGATTGTGTATCTAATCCGAGAGAAGTAATAGAAAAAGCAATTTCATTAATTTAGTTATGTAATTAATGATTTATATCTCGGATGAATTTTATTATTAATGAATGGGGAGTATATATAATATGAAAAAAATAGGAAAAGAATTATTTCAAGTAATCAATACGGGAATTTCATATTTTTTACCTGTGATTATTGTAAGTGGTATGTTATTTGCTATCGTCATTGCTACAGGTACAGTGGAAAATAATCAAATTATTCCATCTAGTCAGTTCTTTAAAAATATTTTAGTAATGGCACAAGCTGGATTTTCTATGATGGTTCCAGTTTTAGCTGCATATATTGCCTATGGTATTGCTGGAAAACCCGGATTAGCACCAGGATTCACACTTGGATATGTGGCAAATAACCCAATTGGTGTGGATAATATTTCCACTGGCTTTATAGGTGCAATGGTTGTTGGGATTTTTGCCGGCTATTTTGTAAATTGGATGAAATCCTGGAAAGTTCCTATGGTCATAAAAACAGTTATGCCCATTTTAATCATGCCACTTTTAGCTACGTTATGTATTGGTATCATTTATGTCCATATTTTATCAGTTCCACTCGCAGCATTTGTTGTATTAATGACAACAGTTTTGTCTAATTTGAATGGTGTAAGTGCAGCTGCTTTAGGGCTTGGAATTGGGATTATGGCGGCGATCGATATGGGAGGGCCATCGAGTAAGGCTGCTACAGCGTTTACCTTGGCGCTCATGGCGGAAGGTATTTATGCACCAAATGGTGCTTTCAGGATTTGCTGTGCAGTTCCACCGCTGGGATTAGCACTATCTACATTCATATCCGGGAAAAAATACTCAAAAGAAGAAAAGCAATTTGGCATTTCAGCATTTTTCCTTTCAATGGCAGGAATTACGGAAGGTGCGATTCCCTTTGCCGCAAAAGATTTTAAACGCATCATGCCAGCGATTATCATAGGAACTGGTGTATCCGGAGTTTTGGGAATGCTGCACCATGTAGAATCTATTGTAGCTTTCGGTGGCCTTGTTGCCCTTCCGGCAGTTACATCAGGTGCGCTGTGGTACGTTGTAGATATGTTTGCAGGTGCTTTTGTAATCGTTATTTATTTACATATTATGAAAAAAAATGTAGAAATGCCAATTTTGGCTAAGGAGAAAGAAATTTCTGCGAATGTGCAAAGAAACGTAAGCCAAGGATAATACAATCTTATTTGAAAATATTGTCAAGCAGGGAGATTTCTATGAATGCAAGAGTTCTTTGGATTTTAAAAATTTTTATATCAATGGCAGAAAATGAATATGTATTGCTTGCATCTTTAGCGCATAAATTGCGAGTCTCCCTGCGAACGATACAAAAAGATATGAATGTCATTAAAAATATATTGGAATCATATAATTTGCAAATTGAATCTTTTCGTGGGAAAGGAATGCGGTTAAAAGGCAGTAAAGAGCAAAAGTCAATTTTAAAAAACATGATTCAAGCTGGCAATGGGGATCTATTCAATTTGTCTGAAGCGGATATTAGGCGCAAGCGAATCATGTTGAAATTATTGACAACTTCGGTACCAACATCTATTAATAAATTGGCAGAAGAATATTATGTTTCTCGTACATCTATTGTAAAAGCGCTTGATGAAATTGGACGTTGGCTGAAATCATATGCTATTGTGCTTCATAGAACAAATGAAGGAACTTACATCGCAGGACCTGAGAAGATGATACGTATGGCCTTAGCTATTTTAGTAAAGGAATTAATTGCAATTGAGGAAAACGAAAATTGTTTTGCTGATCTAGCAAATGTACATCACAGCAGTTATTCTATTTGCAGACTGTCCTTGTTGTTTCCTGATATAAATATTGAAAAGCTTAATTTTATGTTGCTTAATATAGAAAAAGAAAATGGGTATTATTTTACAGACGCTTCTTATACGGGGCTGATGTTGCATTTGCTTATTATGATTAAACGCAATAGTATGCCTAATATTTCTATTTCTGTTATGCCAGAGGAAGAAGCCAAAACGCCTATTGATTGGTATTTTATTTCCTTGGCGAAAAATATTACGAGACGGATAGGCAATACATTTAATGTTAAAATTTCGTACAGTGATGAAAAATATATATATCAGCATTTGATGTGTTCCGGAGTTCCATCTGGGTTAAAGCAAGAAGATGTTGAAATGGGCAATGAGAAAGTTTTAAATTTTGTTAAGGTACTTATTCAGAACATCGGAATTTTTTTAAATGTGTCATTAATTGAAGATAAGGAACTCATTGATAATTTAAATGTGCATTGCATTGCAATGTTTGAACGAATTTATTATGGGAAAAACAATCCAAATCCGTTATTATATGACATCAAGGAGAACTATTCAGGATTATTTGGTGTTATTTTATTAGCTGTACAAGAAACCGATGGAGTTATATATAAAAAAATAACATCAGATGAAATTGGATATTTAACAATACATGTCCAAGCTGCAATAGAACGAATTGTAACTCCACGTAAAGCAATTGTTGTTTGTCCAGAGGGAATAGGCTTTTCTCAACTTATTTATAGCCGCGTCAAAAAATATATTCCTTTACTAAAAATCATAGATGTAATTCCATATAATCGGATTCATGATTTTGATTTAAAACAGGTGGACCTTGTTTTATCAACAAAAAAGTTAAAAGTTGATAAACCAGTGATCATTGTCTCGTCATTTGCAGATTTACCTGATATCAAAAGAATTAATAATTATTTAGTTGGAATGGCCTCTGCTGGTAAAAATCAGGCTCTCATGCAATTGGTTACGAAAAATATGGTTTTTCTGCAACAACGTTTTGAATGCAAAGAAGAAATTTTTGCATTTTTATGTGAAAAAATGGTGTTGGAAGAATATGTTACAGATAAATTCTTAGCATCTATTAATGAGCGGGAATCCGTGATGTCAACAGAAATCGGCAGGGGGGTATCAATCCCTCATGGAAGTAAAGATTACGTAAAAAAATCCACCGTTGGAATTGTAACATTGCAAAAACCTATTAAGTGGCAAGAAACATATGTAGATTGTATTTTTTTGCTGGCAATTAATTTGGAAGATGTGGCATTGAATAAGCGAATGTTGAATGACTTGTATAATATTATTGATTCAAGTGATAAGATTGTACAACTGAAGAAATGCAGCGATTTTTCAGAGATAGAAAATGTATTTTTCGCTTAAGCTGCACCTTAAAAGGGAGACTTTTAAATCTTGTGTAAATCATCTCTTATATTTCTCGCGAATGGATGCTTTTAGCGTAGTAAAGCTTTCTCGCATTGGTGCCACACAACCTGCTGTCACATCTTCTTCCGCTTCAGCTAAAGTACGCAAAAGGTTCAGTTCCGCCCTCATTTGCTGCTATTCATGAAAACCGAGCACAACAGTATCTTCTCTACCATTCACTGTAATAACAACCCGCTCTCTTGTCTCATGACATTTTTTTGATATATCGTTGTAATGATTTTGTAAATCGGCCGATGGTCGAATTGTTGCAATCCCCATATATATCGCCTTTTTAGCATAGTCATATTATATCGCAATTAAGATATTTGGTACACAAATAATATTTTGTACTATCACTATAAAATCTTTTAGCTATCCAAGGTACTTTATTTTGTGGCTGCTGTTGGGGTTGCTTCGTTCTCCACCATATTTTTCAATTTTATATAGAAATTTAG
>Ga0302173_10001760_pt1 | contig 10762 bp, 6 predicted proteins | sample I_Fen_N3_1_FD_198785 | JGI IMG/M metagenome (GOLD analysis project Ga0302173, IMG submission 198785) | Peat permafrost microbial communities from Stordalen Mire near Abisko, Sweden - I_Fen_N3_1 | ecosystem: Environmental > Terrestrial > Soil > Wetlands > Permafrost | place: Sweden: Abisko... | reverse complement strand
GCGATTGCTGCAAAAATCGGGAAAGATCATATTAAAACTGCTCAGGTCGATGCTGATAACGTTCCGCAACTGGTAAAACTAATCAGATCATTTGGACCTGATATTGTTGTGAATGTGGCTTTGCCGTACCAGGACCTGCATATAATGGATGCCTGTCTTGAAACAGGTGTCGCTTATCTTGATACTGCTAACTATGAGCCACTGGAAGAAGCCAAATATGCATACGGCTGGCAGTGGGCTTATATTGACAAATATAAAAAAGCAGGAATAACTGCCATTCTGGGGTGTGGTTTTGATCCTGGGGTGACTTCAATTTACACAGCTTATGCTGCCAGGCATCATTTTGATGAAATGCATTATCTCGATATTGTTGATTGTAATGCCGGAGATCATGGCAAACCTTTCGCCACGAATTTCAATCCTGAAATTAATATCAGGGAAGTTACGCAAAAAGGTAAATACTGGGAGAATGGCAAATGGATCATGACCAGTCCTCATGAAATACATAAACCATTGAACTACCCTGAGATTGGTCCAAAAGAATCATATTTAATTTATCATGAGGAGCTTGAATCGCTTGTTAAGAACTATCCAACCCTTAAAAGAGCAAGGTTCTGGATGACATTCGGCCAGGAATATCTTACTCATCTGCGGGTAATTCAAAATATTGGCATGGCTGGTATCGAACCTATAATGTTCGAGGGACGGGAGATTATCCCAATTCAGTTCCTGAAAGCAGTACTTCCTGATCCGGGTGAACTGGGAGAAAACTATACAGGGCAGACATCTATCGGATGTCGTATTAAGGGAATAAAAGATGGGAAAGAAAGAACATACTACGTCTACAATAATTGTAGCCATGAAGCAGCCTATGCCGAGACAGGAGCACAGGGTGTAAGTTATACAACAGGAGTACCTGCTGCAATCGGAGCAATGATGTACCTTAAAGGAATCTGGAAAAAACCGGGTGTGTTTAATGTAGAAGAATTTGACCCTGATCCTTTTATGGCAGAATTGAATCAGCTTGGATTGCCATGGGTTGAGTTGCATGATGTGGATCTGGAACTGTAATATGAATGCACAGGGCTCAGAGCACAGAGCATAGGGCAGGAAGGTAAAAAAAGCTATGATTTCTTTGCGACCTTTGTGACAGCTTTTCGTCTTTTATGGTTAAAGGATTTCAAAACAACTATTAAATGTCTATAGATTACTCAAAAATACCATCTCCTTGTTATGTAATTGATGAAGAACGATTCAGGAAGAATCTTTCATTAATAAAGCATGTATCTGATGAATCGGGCGCTGAAATAATTCTTGCATTTAAGGGATTTGCCATGTGGGGTGTTTTTCCGATTATGAGGGAATATATTTCAGGAGCCGCTGCCAGTTCTGTTGACGAAGCAAGGCTTTGCTTTGAAGAGATTGGTTCTCCGGCTCACACATATTCTCCTGTATACAAAACCGGCGATTTTAATAGCCTGCTTGCGTACAGTTCTCATATCACTTTTAATTCTTTGGAACAGTACAGAAAGTATTCGAGTGTATTACAAAACTATCAGAATAAGATCTCGGCTGGATTAAGAATAAATCCTGGGTTCTCCGAGATAAGTCATGGTTTATATAATCCCTGTTCTCCCGGATCAAGGCTGGGTATAATTGCTGAGAATCTCAGGGACGGCTTACCTGAAGGAATTGAAGGGCTTCATTTTCATGTCCTCTTTGAATCAGATTCTTATGCTCTGGGAAAGGTGCTACATATTGTCGAAGAAAAGTTCGGAAGGTTTTTTCCTCAGCTTAAGTGGATCAATATGGGAGGCGGGCATCTCATGACAAGAAATGATTATGATACAGATCATCTTATAAAAATTCTTAAGCTATTTCGCAAAAAAACAAATCTTCATATAATATTGGAACCGGGAAGTGCATTTGCCTGGGAAACCGGGGAATTAGTCGCAACAGTTGAGGATATCGTGGAAAACCAGGGAATTAAAACTGCCATTCTTGATGTCTCATTTACTGCTCACATGCCTGATTGTCTTGAAATGCCTTATAAGCCAAAGATATACGGTGCCACCGATCCTTTTGCCGGAAAGCCGACTTACAGAATTGGAGGAAACTCATGTTTGTCAGGTGATGTCATGGGTGATTGGTCATTCGAAAAGGAACTTGTTCCCGGAGACAGAATTATATTCTTAGATATGATTCACTATACGATGGTTAAGACAACAACATTTAACGGGGTTCATCATCCATCCATAGGAATATGGACAAAAGAAGGCCAATTCAGATTGATCAGGGAATTTGGTTATGAGGATTATAAAAACAGACTTTCTTAAACTGGATTTCTCTGTGTAACTCCGTGCTTCTCTGTGCCACTCTGTGTAAGTTCTTATTTTTTGGTTACACAGAGAAACACAGAGGACTTCACAGAGAACCACAGAGTGAAAAAAGCCTTCCTGGATAGTGTCTATTTCTTCCTGTTGATCGTAATATCGGTCACAAACATCTTATCGGTGACGATTACAGCATTCACAATTTTTTCAGCCACTTCAGCCGGATCCATAAAAGAGCTGATGTCACGGTTCTGTCCGGGAATATCCCAGAAATTAGTTCTCATACCGCCGGGATATACTGCAATAATATTTCGTTTCAACCCTTTTAATTCTGTTCTTAGTGCCTCTGTGTAGCCTCTGGCTCCCCATTTTGCAGCACAATAGATCGTCTCTTCTGCTCTTCCCAGAAGTGCTGAAGTTGACATTATATTGACAATAGTAAGTTCTTCATCTTCAGGTGTAAATCTGAGTATTTCTGATGTAAGAAGTATCATTCCCTTAAGATTGGCTTCAAAGAGAGTATCAATCAATGCTGATGTTGAATTTTGTGCTTTTGTGAAGAGCCCCATACCTGCATTGTTGAAAAGGTACTCAACCGTAAATGATTTACTTGTAAGAAATTCACCAACTTTTCTGACATCTTCCTCCTTCCCTATATTACAGATCAACGATTCTGTCTTAGCATTTTCTGAAGCATTTCTGAGTTTTGATGAAGCATCAGCAAGCTTCTCACTATTCCTGCCAAGAATCAGGACATTCTTACCCGATTTAATAAGCAGATTGGCAATTTCCAATCCAAGGCCGCTTGTTCCGCCGCTTATTACTGATATTTTTTTCATATTAATTTAACAAAAAAAAAGAACCAATCAGCCTTAAACGGTTAATGGTCGAGCTTTTTTTATCAAATATATTGATATTTCAGATTCAATCTGGATTTTATTGAAAAAGCATCAAAAAAAATTCCTCATAAATTCTATTCATATTTCAGCACCTATGGTAGAGTACTTTTTCTATCTTTCGTCAAAATCATATAATTATGAAACGTATTTTTGTTTTAGTGCTTTTTGGCTCAGTTTTCCTAAACTACATCATTGCCCAACCATTTTATTCTGCTCAGAGTACTCCTGGAAAAACACTCTCAAGGCTCAGGGTCGACATGAATAATCCGCGTCATTTTGCAGATACTCTTGGAAACCCGGTTTTACTTATCGGTGATTCACCACAAAATCTTTCACAGAAACTCACAATTTCCCAGATGCATACCTACTTTACCGATTGCCGGAGTAAAGGAATTAACCTGTGCTGGATTTGCATTGACGGACAACCGACATCTTCTGCTGATGAAGCTGCCCCCATTGACAGAAAAGGAAACCCGGAATTTATCCCGGGAGGTATCCCAAACAACTGGGACGTCAGTCGTGTTAATTCAGCCTACTTTTCACAAACTATTGACAGCATTCTAATATTAGCTGAAAGTTATGGTATTTATATAAATCTTATGCCGATGAGCCAGTGTTACTGGTCAGAATCCAATATTTCGGCAAACACCCCAAAATCGTGCTTTAATTACGGATTATGGCTCGGGAAAAGATATAAAAGCCAGAGAAATATATTATGGCTTTTCGGCAATGATAACCTTGATACCTCACGGCAATGTCCGATAGCACGTGGGATTCGGAGAGCAGGGGATAATCATCTGATGTCCGTTCATGTTTATAACCCAAAGCTCTGGGGACCTGATCCGGAAGACAATGCAAGCGGAGAGTCTGGTAATTTCTTTAAACATATACCAAACTCAACTATGGGTTGGATCTCATATAACAATCTTTATTCTGACATGGTGGTCTTTAACCAGGCACACTTCATTTATCATGAATATATGAAGAAAGATGTTATGCCTATCTTAATGAGTGAGGGCCCTTATCAGAAGCTCTCTGCTTATGGCTGGCAGGTTGCCACCAACCAGGTGGAAAGAGGGTTAAATTACAGGGTTGGACTGGGTGGTGGTTTCGGTGGATCCTATACCTATGGATGCGATTGGTTGCAGAAATCCAATTCTCCCTGGGACAAATACCTCAACCTTGGTGCACGGCCGGATATAAAATTTTTCAGTGATCTGTTCAGAAATTGCTCATGGTGGAACCTGGCACCTGATTGGACACGGAAGTTCCTGATCTCTACAACACTAAACGGCGGTTCAGAAATTGAAAATGATAATTATACCATAGCAGCCCGCGATACTGTAAATAAAAAACTGGGGATAATATATTGTACCACATTGCAAACTGTAACTATTGATCTTTCAAAGATAGCAGGGCTGGCAACTGTACGCTGGTACGATCCTACCACCGGGAAGTATACAAAAATCAGCGGTTCTCCCTTCGCTGACAAAGGGTTGCATATGTTCAAAACTCCTGAAATACCCCATAAGGAGTTTAACACAGACGGTTCAGCTGAAACCTCATACGACTGGGTATTAGTTGTTGAAGGAAGGACAGACTAAGAGTTCTTAAACGATTATTTGAAAGTCAAATAGCTTTTTATACTTTTGCGGCTCCAATTATCTTTATGCATAAGAGCCGGGTAAAAACATGGGCGCACATTTCACTTCTGGCAGCCAATATTATATATGGGCTCAACTACTCTATAGCCAAGGCTGTTATGCCGGATCATATTAAACCGTTTGCATTTGTTTCTCTTAGAAGTATCTCAGCAGCCTCTCTTTTCTGGATCACCAGCCTGTTTATGCCTAAAGAACCTGTTAACAGGAAAGATCTGTTATTCCTTTTTGGCTGTTCATTCTTTGGTGTGGTTATCAATCAGACTCTTTTCCTTGTCGGACTCGATATGACTACACCAGTAAACTCTTCGATCATTTTGTCTACCAATCCCATTTTCGCATTTGTCTTTGCGGCGCTGATCCTCAAAGAGAGAATAACATTTTTAAAAGGAACTGGCCTTGCAATCGGACTCTCGGGTGTGTTATTACTGATTTTGCAGAATGGAGTTCCCGATCTGAGCAGCTCAACTTTTTTAGGAGATATTTTTTCAATGGTTAATACAATAAGTTGGGCGTTTTACACTGTGGTTATCAAAAAGATGCTTGAGAAATATCATCCGGTTACTGTAATGAAGTGGACCTTCTTATTCGGCATGTTTACCAATCTGCCGGTGGGCTATCATCAATGGAGTACTATGGATTGGTCATCCATTCCTTTAACTGCATGGCTCCAGATAGGTTTTGTAATAGTAGGTGCAACCTACCTTGGTTATCTTTTTATTACATTTGGTTTGAGACGACTTAGTCCGACTATTGTCAGTACCTACACTTACACTCAACCGATAATTGCAGCATATCTTGCTACATTAATGGGACAGGATCATATTAATTTTATTATGATAGTTTCAGCATTACTTATCTTTGCCGGTGTTTTTGTTGTCAGTTTTCAGAGAAAGGATAAATCATTTCAAATTGAGACATGATTTTATCTGGCAAGAACTCAGTGCCTCTCATAACGATAAACAAAGTCATTGGTCTATTACCCCTGAACCGATAAGTTCATCTTCCCGGTACCAGGCTGCAAACTGCCCCGGAGCAATACCTCTCTGGGGATTATCAAATATTATATATATTCCTTTTTCCCGACAATATAACCGTGCTTTCTGTAGTGGCTGACGATACCTTATTCGCACCAGATAATCGCGACTTTCGCCTTCTTCCATTTTCAAATCAGCTCTGATCCAGTGTGTTTCATCTTTCCTTATGAACAGCCCTTTTCGATTCAATCCGTGATGTACCTGACCTTCTCCGACATAAACGATGTTTTTTTCTACATCTGTGGAAATAACAAAGAGAGCTTCTTTATGACCTCCCACATTCATCCCTTTCCTTTGACCGATTGTAAAAAAATGTGCACCGTTATGGGTTCCGATTGTCTTACCAAATGCTGGCTCATATCTGAAAGGTTCTGTCAATTCAGAAAGGATTCTATCAGAAGATTCATTGTCGGGCAGACCATCTGCTATTTTTGGATAAAGGTATTTTCTAACCCTTTCAACTTTTTCAACTTTTTCAACTTTTTCAACCTCTTCAACCTCTTCAACCCTTTCAACTATTTCAACAATATTTCCTTTTTTCGCTTCAAGTTTCTGCTGCAGAAAGGTAGGAAGGTTAACTTTCCCTACAAAGCAGATTCCCTGGGAATCTTTTCGCTGTGCTGTAGCCAGTCCTAGTTTATCTGCGATTTCACGTACTTCAGGTTTTGTAAGATTTCCAATAGGGAACAGTGCAGTTGCAAGTTGTTCCTGATTTACCTGGCAAAGAAAATAACTCTGGTCTTTATTATTGTCTTTACCTGCCAGCAGTCTGTATATAATCTTATCACCTGAAAGTATTTCTTCTTTCCTGCAATAGTGGCCCGTAGCCACAAAATCACCACCTAATTTACGGGCTTCCACAGCAAATGAATCAAACTTTATTTCCCTGTTGCATAACACATCGGGATTGGGAGTACGACCTTTTTCATATTCTGCGAACATATAATCAACTACCCGTTGACGATATTGAAAACTAAGATCTACCTGGTGAAAAGGAATATTCAGTTTTTTCGCTACCATCTCAGCGAACATAAGGTCATCTTCCCAATGACAATCACTCTGAAGCAGACCGGTAGTATCGTGCCAGTTTTTCATGAATAGGCCTATAACATCATAACCCTGTTCCTTCAGAACCCATGCTCCAACGCTTGAGTCAACACCACCGGATAGTCCAATTACTACTTTCTTTTTCACGGTGCAAAGTTATATAAAAAACGGTAACTTTAGGCCACCATGGGACAAGGCACTCTTACTATATACAGCGCATCGGCGGGATCGGGTAAAACATACAAACTGACAGCAATTTATCTCTCAAAACTTTTCAGATCGAGATATAATTACCGGAAGATTCTTGCTGTGACTTTTACGAATAAAGCAACCGCAGAAATGAAATCGAGGATCCTCGATCATCTTTACAAATTTGCTATTGGGGAAGATTCAGATTACCTGGAGGGATTAGTTAAAACTATCGGTAAAACAGAAGCGTGGACCAGAATAGAAGCAAAAGAAATATTAAATTCAATCCTTCATGACTTTTCAAGGTTTTCAGTATCCACAATCGATAGTTTTTTCCAGAGGGTGCTGCGCTCTTTTGCGAGGGAGATAGGTCTTCATTCCGGATTTAGCATTGAACTTGACCATACTACAATACTTTCAGCTGCTGTTGATGATATGATTTCATCAGCAACAGTTGACACTCAGCTTAAAAACTGGCTGATTACATATGCAATGTCAAATATTGATGAAGAGAGGAGCTGGAACCTTAAAGACGGTATAATCAAGCTCTCTCAGGAGCTGTTTAAAGAAAAATTCAAGATACTCTCCATAGAAGAGCGATCAAAACTTGAGGATAAAAAATTTCTTCTTGAGTACATTGACAAGATCAGATCAATAACTCATTCATTTGAGAAAAAATTGCAAGATTTTGGAAAAAGTGCCGGTGAAATTTATTCGGAATTTGGATTGTCGGAAGATCATTTCTACAGAAAAGGACAAGGGATACCCGGATTTATAAAATCTCTGGTTTCAGGAAATCTTAAGCCTCCCAACAGTTATGTCCGTGAGATTGATAAAGATCCGCCAAGATGGTCCACAGGTACAATAGCTCCGCAACTTGAAAGTGCAATCGCTTCAGGACTGGATATAAAACTTCGTGAAGCAATTCATTATTTTGACCAGAATATTGTTATCTACCAGAGTGCCAGGGTTGTCCTCTTAAACATCTATGCTCTGGGTATTTTATCAGATGTCTTGCATAACGTTCACCTGATTACCACTAATGAAAACAGTTTTCTTCTTTCTGATGCCGGAGAATTACTTAACCTGATTACCCGGGAAGATCAATCTCCTTTTATATATGAGAAAGTAGGAAACAGGTATGAAAATTTTATGATAGATGAGTTCCAGGATACTTCAATAATTCAGTGGAATAACTTCAACCCGCTGATTGAAAACAGCATGGCTGAAGGTCATGATAACCTGGTAGTTGGTGACGTGAAACAATCAATTTACCGTTGGAGGAACAGCGACTGGTCCATTCTTGGAAAGGTCCTGTTGGGTTCCGTAGATAATGAAAGAATTTTCAGCGAGCCATTAACCACGAACTGGAGGAGCCGGTCAAATATCATCAGGTTTAATAATGCACTTTTTACTATAGTACCCGAACAGGTAGACAAATCACTGTCGGAGGAAACGCTTCCTGTAAGTTTTAAGAAACTCTATGCTGAAGCAATACAGGCCGATCCCTGTAAAAAGGATGGTGGTTTTGTACGACTTGAGTTTATTACAGATGATAATGAAAAGAGATGGCAGGAAGTTGTACTTGAACGTCTCCCTCATATAATAGAATCAATACAGGATAAAGGCTATAAGGCTTCTGACATTGGTATTATAGTAAGAAACGGGAAGGAAGGTGGTAAGGTTCTAAATACTCTGATCGATTATAGCAACAATGGTTTGAAGCAAACAGCCGGTTATAACTTTAATGTCGTTTCAAACGATTCATTATTGCTGTCAAACTCACCTGTTATTGATTTTATTGTCAGTGTGATTTCGGTTGTCAATGATCCGAAGGACTTTATCAACCGGGCAATAATGCTAAGATTTTTTCTGATGTCCACAGGAAACAAAGAAGCTGAAAAGGTATCTCTTCAAAGTGATAAATTAATAGAAGGTTCAAGGATCTGGTTTCCCGATGGTTACGAAGAGTTTTTGGATAGTATAAGGCAAATGCCATTGTTTGAGGCGACTGAGAGTATAATAAATTTTTTCAGGCTGGGCGAGTATTCATGGAATGTGCCTTTTCTGAACACTTTTCAGGATTATATTGTGAGTTTTACAGGCAATAAAAATGCTGATATTCAAACTTTCCTCGATTGGTGGGAACAGAGCGGGAAAAAGAAATCGGTGGTTTTACCCGGTAATCAGGACGCAATAAGAATATTGACTATACATAAGTCGAAAGGTCTCGAATTTAAAGTAGTTATTTTACCCTTTCTTTCATGGAATCTTGATCATCTGCCATCGAAACAGCCGGTGCTTTGGGTAAAACCCGGTATAGCACCATTCAACGAACTTGGCATTGTCCCAGTGAAATATGGTAAAGATCTTGATAGCACAATATTTGCTGAATATTACAAAGAAGAAAAATATTCTGTTTATCTTGATAATATTAACCTGTTATATGTTGCATTTACCAGGGCCAAGGATGTGTTATATGGTTTTTCTGTTGATAATCCAAGGTCTGAAAATACAATAGGAGGGGTACTTAAAAACGCTCTTACACTGATTCCGGAAGATAACGGAGGAACAGAATTTATTCTGAGAAGTCACTATAGTGAAGAGAATCGTGTATTTGAATATGGGGAGATACCTCTGAATAAAAGTGAAATAAAAGGTAAAGAAAACCTGATTTCCTCAAAATATTCTGTGAGTCAGACAATGGAATCACTTAAGTTGAAGCTTCATGGAGAAAATTATTTTTCATCGGAGAGTCAGGCTATTAGAAAGAGGATTAACTATGGTAAACTAATGCATGAGATCTTTGAAGGGATAAATACTCCTGCAGACATTTCTGTAGCAGTCAGAAAGCTGGTTCTTGAGGGTAAACTGGCTGAAGAAGAATCTGCAGGTATAGAAAAAAGAGTTAACGAAATGATTAGTAAACCACAGGTTCTGGATTGGTTTATGCCGGATAACCAGGTATTAAAAGAAGCAGGAATCCTTCTTCCGACAGGTGTTACACGCCGACCCGACAGGGTAATCCTGAAAAACAAAAAAACAACAATAATCGATTTCAAGTTCGGTGAAGAGAATTCTCATTATTCAGAGCAGGTAAACCAATATCGGAATCTTCTTCTGGATATGGGATATCAAAATATTGAAGCCTTTATATGGTACGTAGATAAGGACAAAATTGTATCCGCTTAGATGATGCCAATAAACAAAGAAATAAAAACCTTTCCATGGGGGAATGATAGAAGATTCAATGCCTATTCGAATTATTTCCGGAGCATCTATGGTACCAGGGTCCAGAAAGTTTCAATTGATGCAGGTTTTAGTTGTCCAAACCGTGATGGGACAAAAGGCCTTGGTGGCTGTACCTATTGCAATAATGATGCGTTTAATCCTTCATACTGTAAATCTGCAAAACCGGTCCCGGTACAAATTCGTGAAGGTATTGAATTTCATAAATGGAGATACAATGAAGCTATCTCATATCTGGCTTATTTTCAGGCATATTCTAATACTTATGCTCCGCTGGAGAGATTAAAAAAACTCTATAAGGAAGCATTAAGTTATCCGGGTGTTATTGGTCTTATTATTGGAACCAG
>Ga0302173_10001759_pt1 | contig 10766 bp, 8 predicted proteins | sample I_Fen_N3_1_FD_198785 | JGI IMG/M metagenome (GOLD analysis project Ga0302173, IMG submission 198785) | Peat permafrost microbial communities from Stordalen Mire near Abisko, Sweden - I_Fen_N3_1 | ecosystem: Environmental > Terrestrial > Soil > Wetlands > Permafrost | place: Sweden: Abisko... | reverse complement strand
CTACAACTACAATACCACTTATTTTAAAATTATTTTCATTAATATTTTCAACATATTGATCATGTCCTATTTCTTTTAGCTTTCTAACTGTTTCTTTAAAATTTTCTCTTAAATTATTAAGACCATGATCAAATTGACCAGGCTTACTAGCTGATTTTATTCCAACAACATCAAATGCAGGAGTTCTAGCTTCAATAACTCTTTGCTTTTCTTCTTCTGAATTATTATCAACCCAATAAAATGTTATTAATTTATTATCTATCATTTTATTTATATCTTCATATATATATTCCTTATCAAAAGATAATGCCATTTCAACTATTTTATTATCATCAATCTCATTTAACAAACCAAAATCATTTACTTTTGTTTCTTCATCATTTCCAAGAATCTTGTTTTCTTCGTCTGTAAATTCATGTATATACTTTCCATATTGCACATATGGATATAAAAAATGTAAATTTCTTAAACCATATACATTGCTAGATCTTTTATCTATAGTATCATTTATCGGATATTGTCCTAATATCCATCCTTTTATAGATACTCCATTTTTAGAAAGCCCACCCAAATAATTATCTGACCCAGCATAAATAACTTTGTTGCCTAGTCTCTTTCCATACTCATAAGTACTTTCAAATTTAAAATATCCTGTTTCCCTACAGCTCATTTTTCCTATATATTCATTAGGATGCATAATTTCATATTCTAACTCCTGTAGTTCTGTATCTTTAGAATATGAATAATTAATGTATTTATCACTGGCAAAATTTGAAGCCCATATTCCTAAAATACCTATAACTAAAGTTGAAAACACTGAAATTACTATCAATCTCAAATTTAATCTGCTTCTTTTCTTTTTTATTTCATTCTTTATTTCATTTTCCATTTTATCTGAAAATAAATCATCTATATCATTATCTTTGCTCATACTTTTCACCTTCCCATATTTCCTTAAATTTATTTCTTGCCCTATAACATAAAGTCTTAGCTGACCCTTCCTCAATATTAAGCATTTTTCCTATATCCCTATAAGATAATCCCATACTATATTTTAAAACTAATAGAGTTTTTTCACTTTCTTTCATTGCTGAAAAAACTCTATCAACATCCAAAGCATTGTCTATGTTTTTTATTTTAAAATTACTTTCAATAGTAGCTGACAATTCATCTGTTAAACTTATATTAATTTTACTCTTTTTATATAAGGTATAAAATCTATTAATAGAAACTTTAAACATCCATGCCTTTATATTTCCATCGATTAATATATCAATATTTTCATAAGTCTTAATAAAAGTTTCCTGTACTATATCTTCTGAATCTTCTTTAGATGCTCCTATGGAAATTAGATACTTATATATTAGGGATAAATCTTTTTTTATTAAGTTACATATTTCATCTTTGATGCTTCATCCCTCCTCTATATTTCTATTTTTATGGTACCACATATATATAACTTCCTAGAATGGTAAAATGTGAACACACTAATTAAATTTTTCCTATAAGCATAGTCAAGAAATTTCCATATCAATTACTGAATAAAATTATAAAATTTTATCGCAAAAGAATCTTTTTAAAGAAAATATGTAAAAATACAGTATATTTTCGCTTTTACGACTTATATTGTAGATTTAAGGATAAATGTATTTATTTATCTGAATATTGTGATAATATTTATTTATGTGGTAATTAAATAATTACTTCAAATAATAAAGAATTATGTAGAGGGAGTGGGAATTATGGCAAAATACACTATCGATATTCCAGTTGGGCCAATTTTAAATCAAGAGGATGCTGAAAAGAAATGTCCTATAGCATGTGCAGCTCATTTAGGTAAATGGAATGGTCAATGGAATACAATTGTTGATGGAGAAATGAGTGTTTGTGGTTGTGAATTGGACACTGAAGCTGGTACAAACGAAATAATTGTTGATGTAGTAGCTGGACCTATTTGGAGTGATGATGATGCAAAGGTAAAATGTCCAATAGTATGCGCATCATATGGTGGAGAATGGACAGGTAACTGGGTTACTCCACAGGAAACTTGGGGGAAAATGAGTAAATGTGAATGTAAATTTAAATTCTAAATTAATTAAAAAATAATATACTGATTGAGAAAGTTGAAGGTCCAAATAGGCCTCCAACCTTCTTAATCAGTATATTATTTTATGAAGTTTATACAAAAGTATTATCAGACTCTAATTCAAACAACTTATTACTTTAACTTTCATGGGCTTTCCTACTAAATTATAAACTTTTTACTTTTGCGATAACCTCAGCACAATATTCTTTTACACCTACAGCACCATTACTTTTATATGCCTTATTTAAATCACTACCAATACCGCTGCAATCTGCTCCAGCTTGTATCCATTCACTTATATTATCCTTGTTTACTCCACCAGTAGGCATTATGCTAATATCTTCAAATATTGATTTTGCTGCCCCTATGAATCCTTTTCCAACAACATTTCCAGGGAAAACTTTTATAAATCTTAAACCCATTTTATAAACTTTATTTAATTCTGACATTGTCATTAGTCCTGGAATTATTAATACTTTTCTTTGAATTGAATATTTTATTATTTCTTCATCAACACAAGGAGAAACAATAAAGTCAGTACTATTTTCAATGCATTCATCCACAGCATCTTTAGTTAAAACAGTCCCTGCTCCAATGCAAATATCTTTGTATTTATCTTTTAATTCTTTTATTAAACTAGGTGCATTTGGCACACTCATAGTTACTTCTATAATCTTCATTCCACCTTCAATAGATGCTATACTGATTTCCTTTGCTTCTTCATATGTTTTAGTTCTAATAACAGCTACTGCTTTTTCTTCTTTTAATGTATTATAAATCTTTTCAAACATTGTTTACACCTCATTATTTATTTATTTAAGCCTTATCAAGTATATAGAAATATATTTTCTATTTTAACTATAGAAATGCGTTTATCTCACTTATTAATTTATTATATTCTTCATCATTTAGTAAAACTTTACCTGGATTCATCTCAAAAGTTGTTCCCCATGATGTACCACCTTCATATTTAGGTACTACATGAAAATGAAGATGCTTCATTGTATCTGCAAATGCTCCATAATTTATCTTACCTGGATTAAAAGCTTTTTGAATTGCTTTTGCTACCTTTCTAATATCTTTTATAAACGCTGCTGCTTCTTCTTCTGTTAGATCTGTAATTTCACTTTTATGTTCTTTAAAAACTACATTACATCTTCCTTTATAAGTTTGTTCCTTAAATAAGTATACCGTTGATACCTCTAAATCACAAATTTTAATCATTAAAGAATCAAGATCTTTATTCTTGGAACAATACAAACAATTTTCATCAAAATTCATATGCTTTTCCTCCTAATTATAAATATAAATTCATCCCTTAATTTCTATTTCATCAGCATCTAAAATTAGTTAAAATACACTCCATAGAGTGTATTTTAATAAGATTCTATTCATTTGATAAACAATAGCAATTATTTTAAATACCAAAATATCCTTTAGCATTGTTGTAACATATACCTTGAACAATATTTTTTAGTAATTTCTTATTTTCTGGTACTTCACCATTTTCAACCCATTCTCCAATCAGATTACAAGCTATTCTTCTAAAGTATTCATGTCTTGTATATGATAAAAAGCTTCTTGAGTCAGTTAACATTCCAACAAAACGACCTAATAATCCTAAGTTAGCTAATGCCTTCATTTGCTCAACCATCCCATCTCTATTATCATTAAACCACCAAGCTGCACCAAATTGCATTTTTCCAGGAATTCCATCACCTTGGAAATTTCCAATCATAGTTCCTAAAACATAGTTATCCTTTGGATTTAATGTATATAAAATGGTCTTTGGAAGAGAATTTTCTTTTTCTAATGAATCCAAAAGTCTAGAAAGTGGATAAGCTATGCTTTTATCATCTATGGAATCAAATCCAATATCTGCGCCTAAACTTTCAAACATTTTTGCATTATTATTTCTAAGGGCAGCAATATGAAGTTGCATTGTCCATCCAAGCTTATAATAATGTTTAGCTACAAATCTAAATGTATAAGTCTTATATTTCTTTTCTTCTTCTACACTTATAGCTTTACCGTCTAACACTTTTTTAAATATAGCTGATGCCTCTTCTTTTGAAACTTCTGCATATAATACTGTATTGTTAAAGCCATGATCTGCTATTCTACATCCAACTGAATGAAAAAACTTTATTCTTGATTCAAGTGCTTGTAAAAATTCATCATAGTCATTAATAGTAATTTCAGATATTTTCCCTAGATTTTTTACCCATGATACAAAACCATCTGCATTTATTTCCATTCCCTTATCTGGTCTGAATGTTGGCAATACCTTTACATTAAAGCTTTTATCTTCCTTAATTTTTATATGATATTCCAAGGTATCAATAGGATCATCTGTTGTGCATAGAAATTCAACATTTGACTTTTCAATTAAATCTCTTACTTTAAATCCTTCTCCACTAAGTAATCTATTGGCCTTTTCCCAAATTACTGGAGCGGTATCTTCATCAAGTGCATCATATATTCCAAAGAATCTTTGGAGTTCTAAATGAGTCCAATGATAAAGAGGATTTCCTATAGCCATAGGTATTGTTTTTGACCAAGCTAGGAATTTCTCATAATCACTTCCATCTCCTGTGATATATTTTTCATCTATACCATTACTTCTCATTGCTCTCCACTTATAATGATCACCATATAACCATGCTTCAGTAATATTATTGAATTTTTTATTTTCATATATTTCCTTCGGATTTACATGGCAATGGTAATCAATAATAGGCATATCTTTTGCATAGTTATGGTATAAATCTATAGCCGTTGGATTAGATAATAAAAAGTTTTCATCCATAAATTTCTTCAAGTTAATCATCCTGCTTTCAAATAATTTTTCTAAGTCACATGAAAGAAAATAACAAGTCCAAAATGCCATGAGATGATCTTATATGCATCATAGGTGCAATTTTCCATGTGCATATTTTTCATCAGGCAAGGAGGGAGATGAAACTCCCCCTAAAGCTAAGTTTTACTTTACACTCCAGAATATGCGCTAAATCCACCATCTACAGGAATTACAACTCCTGTAATAAACCCAGCTGCAGGTTTTGAAAGTAAGAATAATAATGTTCCTATAAGTTCTTCACTTTCACCAAAACGTCCCATTGGAGTACTATTTAATATTTTACCTGTTCTTTCTTTAGGAGTACCATCTTCATTAAATAATAAAGCTTCATTTTGTTTAGTTACAAAGAATCCTGGTGCAATAGCATTTACACGGATACCTGATTTTGCAAAATGAACTGCAAGCCATTGTGTAAAATTACTTATTGCAGCCTTAGCCCCTGAATAAGCAGGAATTTTTGTAAGTGGAGTAAATGCATTCATTGAAGAAATGTTTATAATACTTGTATCTTCCTTATTTAACATGTCTTGAGCAAATACTTGTGTAGGTATTAGTGTTCCAAGGAAATTTAAGTTAAATACAAATTCAACACCCTTAGGATCTAAATTGAAGAATGTAGTAATATCAGTCTTATCTATGTCCCCATCAAAATAATATTCATTAGTTGTTGTTGCTCTAGGATTATTTCCACCTGCACCATTGATTAAAATATCGCAAGTTCCAAAGTCAGCATTAACTTGTGCACGTGCTGCTTCTAAACTTTCTTTATCAAGTACATCAACTTGATAAGCTTTTGCTATATTTCCAGACTTTGTGATTTCATTTGCATAATTTTGTGCATTCTCAATATTTCTATCTAAAAGAGCTACCTTAGCTCCACACTCAGCAATTGCACTAGCAAACATACTACAAAGTACTCCACCAGCTCCTGTAACTACTACTACCTTATCTTTTAAATCTATTTGAAATGGTATTTTCATAATTATTTCCTCCTCTAATATTTATATTATTTTAATTTTCCAAGTGCTTCCCATATACCTGTAATATAACTTGCACCTAATGCACGATCATATAATCCATATCCAGGTCTACCAGTTTCACCCCATATCATTCTTCCATGATCTGGTCTTAAATAACCTTCAAATTTATTTCTGTGTAAAATCTCCATAATTTTAACAATATCAAGTGAACCACAAGCTGAGAAATGAGCTGATTCTTCAAAACTTCCATCATCTAGAATTTTTACATTTCTTACATGCATAAAATGAATTCTTCCTTGTGCACTATATTTATCAATCATTTGATAGATATCATTTGATTTAGTACATCCGAGTGACCCTGTACATAATGTTAACCCGTTATTCGGACTATCAACTAATTTTAAAAATCTATCTATATTTGCTTCACCAGTTATTATTCTTGGAAGACCAAATATATCAAATGGAGGATCATCTGGATGTATTGCCATAAATATATCGTTTTCTTTTGCAACTGGAATAACTTTTTCTAAGAAATATTGTAAGTTTCCCCAAAGAGTTTCTTTATCAATCTTTGAGTAATCATCAAATAAAGCTTTTAAATCTTCTTTTTTATAACTAGAATCCCATCCCGGAAGAGCTAATTCTCCATTTAATGGATCCATCTTTTCAAGTTGGTCCTTGTAATAAACAAGTGCTGTTGAACCATCTTCTAATTCTTTATCAAGCTGAGTTCTTGTCCAATCGAATACAGGCATAAAATTATAACAGATAACCTTAACACCAGCTTCTCCTAATCTTCTAATATTTTCATTATAGTTTTCTATATATTTGTCACGAGTAGGTTTTCCTAGTTTTATGTCTTCATGAACAGGTACACTTTCAACTATATCAAAAATAAGACCTGATGCTTCAACGTCCTCTTTTATTTTTGCTATACTTTCACGGCTCCATACTTCTCCAACTGGCACATCGTAAACAGCTGTAACAACGCTTCTCATATTAGGAATTTGTCTAATATACTTTAATTTTACAGGATCACTTTCTCCATACCATCTAAATGATAATTTCATAATAACCACCTCTTATTTAAATTTTTAATATTTTACTAATAGAATAAATTCATATATAGCAATTTTTATTAATATAAATATTCCTATATATTTAAAACTAACTATGTATTTATACTTAGTTAAAAATAACTAGTTATACGTTCTCATCTTTATTATTTCATATTCTATTAAATTGTGTTTATGTTCTTTCCATATCTAAATTATATCTTTTTATTTGTAATATTTATTGTTTTTCTTGCTTAAAAAATCATAAATATTGCTATTTTATATAACTATAAGATTTAAATATTCTTACTGAAAATAAATTATACTATAGGAATACGTAAAATAACTCACGCAAATCCAAATATTGGACTTTGCGTGAGTTTTATGGTACAGGCAATATATAAGTTTCAAAATTCACATTTAATCTTATGCTATCTTGATTATATTTACATGAACTTTTCCTTTATTCTTATTATATAGAAATTAAATCTTTGACATCAGAGTCAACATGTAATGTGTAATTTTCATTAATATTATTATATTTTATTTTAGCAGTTTTTTGTTCCATATCATAGTACCATCCATCTTCGCTTGCTTCCCACTCTTTTTTATCAAGGAACATAGACAATTTTCTATCATTTAATCTTACTTGAATTGGAGCTATCTCTTTACAAATTAAATCTACAAACATTTCCTTAACTTTTGTTAAATAACTACCTTCTTTTTCAAAAGTAATTTTAACTCCACTTTCTTTATTTATACTTATAATAGTTTTTAAATAATCTCCTTTTTTATAGTCATTTGTAACGCCATCATCTTCATAGAGTTCAAAATTCGATTCTTGTGATGGCTCTATTAATAATTTAAGTGTTTCTATCGAATCATTATGAATATTCATTAAAGCTTCAGAGATTGGAATAATTGCTCCACTTCTAAAGAACATAGGAATTGAATATAATGTAACTTCAAATTCAATTGTCTGTCCACCTTCATATACCTGTTTTGTATTCCATTCAAACCAACTAACTCCTCTTGGTAAATATATTTTTCTTGTTTTTGAGCCCTTTTCAAGAACATTAGCAACTAAGATAGAACTTCCAACCATAAAATCAAAACTTTCTTCAAGTAATTTTTTATCCTCTGGAAATTCATATATTAAAGGTCTCATAATTGGCGATCCTTCTGTAGCTGCTTCAAATAACAGTGAATATAAGTATGGTACTAATTTATATCTTAATTGTATAGCATCTTTTATATATTTTGTATAAGATGGATACATCCATGGTTCTGTAACAGTGTTATCATTATTACAAGAATGAATTGAGAATCTTGGTTGGAATATTCCATTTTGAACCCATCTTACAAATAATTCTGGTTCAGGAGCAGGTCCAAAAAATCCTCCTATGTCACAGCCTTGGTTTGCAACTCCTGAAAGCCCTAATCCAAGTATTACAGGAATATTGAATTTTAAACTCTTCCAGCTTGTATTATTATCTCCAGCCCATGTTTGAGCATAACGTTGTATTCCAGCAAATCCAGCTCTATTTATTACATATGGCCTTGTATTTGGATATACTTCTGCTATTGTTTCCTTTGCCATGAATGCCATTAAATTTGGCATTATTGGTCTTAAAGCACTTATTTCTTTCTTCATGCCCTCAAAACAACAAACAGCTTCTGAATCATTTATTTCAAACTCATTATTATCATTCCATATAGATGTAATTCCAAGTGATACTAAAGATTCTTTTAAATGATTTTTCCATAGTTCTCTCCCCTTAGGATTTGTAAAATCTACAAAGGAAGCTGAACCTCCCCAATATCTATCAATTTGAGACTTTTCTTCTTTTTCGTCCTTTATATAAGCTCCCGCTTCATCAAATTCCTTATATAAAGGATGTGAAATTAACATACCAGGTTTTACATTAGGTGCTAAACAAGCTCCTTTTTCCTTAACTTTACTTACAAATTCAGCAGGATTTTCGAATCTATCATAATTCCAGTTAAATACATACCTTTTACCATCTTCTCCTGTAGTATAGCCTGATGACATAAAGAAACCATCGCAAGGAATTTCTTCTTTCTTACATTTATCTAAAAATTGTAGAATAGCTTTATCTGAATTTTTATCTAATTCTGTATAATACATAGTTGATCCCATATATCCTAAAGAATATTTTGTAGACATTGCAGTTTTTCCTGTTAAATCAGTGTAATTTCTTACTACATCCTTAATTTTTGGTCCATATATGAAGAATGTATCTAATTCTCCACCATCAGCACAGAAGTAACTATATTTATTCCAGTACCCACTTCTTTCACATCCCATATCAAAAGTAGAGTCATAAGAATTGTTATAAAAGATTCCGCTAGCTATATTATTTCTATTATTAAATTTTATATAAAAAGGTATATGCTTATATAATGGATCTGTACATTCTGAATCATATCCTATGGTATCTACATTATGCATTCTCATTCTTCTACTTTTCTTATTTAAATATCCAGCTTTTTCTCCAAATCCATAGAAATAGTCTTCATCATCCATACACGAATAATGATAAAGTCTTCCCAATGCATCTTTAACATAAGATTTTTCCTTTAAATCCGAATGTAATACATTTCCCTCTTTATCTGTAATCTCTATTCCAAAAGGTTCCTTATAAATACTTATGTTCAAGTTTTTTGTAGTTAATAGAATATGACTATCTAAATCTTCATACTTGCTACTAAGCGCTACAACTTTCTTTCTTTCATCTTTTAGAAGCTCATCCATTTTATCTTCCCAAGCAGTCATAACTAAAGCATATGATGCTTCTTCCTTAAACTCCTTATCAAAAGTACAACGAATTCTTACTATATCATCATTTAAAAGCACAATTCTGTATTTAGCAGCATTTGTAGTTATTTCTAAGTAATTATCAATATTTTTTAGACTTATAATTTTGTTACTTATCATCATAATATTTTCCTCCTTGTTTAATATACAATACTTTCATCTACAATTTCAACAATATGGAAACTATATTGAATTTTCCATATTGTTGTATTTATTTTAAAAAGACTAACAAATCATTTACTATCAATTATTTCTCAATATTACAATTAATAAAATCTATAACTCCATCTTCGACTTCATTCATAATATCAGGATAATATTGTATTTCATGACGATATCCTGAATAAACTTTTGTTTTCACCCTGTGTCCTGTTTCTGCAAGCCAATTTGACACAGCATAAACACCTTCTCCATAGTTGCCAACTGGATCTTTATCTCCTGCAATGTTGTAAATTGGAATTGAGATTGGTACTTTTTCTGCCCACTTAGTTCCAACAATATCATTCATTAAATTAGCAAAATAATACAATGAACGTATATTAAACGGCATTAGTAAGTCACTATATATATCTCTTGCATGGTCTGCATTTACATCAGCATTACTACATGCCCAATTATTTGGAGTAACAGGAGTTTCTTCATAACGTTTTGTCTTCCACATCCAACCCATAAGTTTTTCTAAACAAGCAGGATCAACTTCCTCTCCCTTACCTTCATCTATTAACTTTTTAAAAACAGGTATAATAGGACTTGCTGTAGGAAGTACTCCTGAAGTTCCACATAAAATCAAACCATCAATTCCTTCTCCATAAATGGTACAATAACATCTAGCAATCATTGATCCCATACTATGTCCAAACAAGAAATAAGGTAAATCCATATATTCTTCTTGTACGATTTTTCGAAGAGTATGTTCATCTTCTACCATTGTAATATAACCTTTATC
>Ga0302173_10001758_pt1 | contig 10772 bp, 10 predicted proteins | sample I_Fen_N3_1_FD_198785 | JGI IMG/M metagenome (GOLD analysis project Ga0302173, IMG submission 198785) | Peat permafrost microbial communities from Stordalen Mire near Abisko, Sweden - I_Fen_N3_1 | ecosystem: Environmental > Terrestrial > Soil > Wetlands > Permafrost | place: Sweden: Abisko... | reverse complement strand
TATATAAACCCTGCCAGTCCTCGATCCAAATTGCTTGATCCTTGTTGTGGAGAAGGGACTGCTGCAGCGTTGCTAGGAGCTGCTCTAAATTGCGTAACATGGGGCTGTGAACTATCCTACAAAAGAGCAGAACTTGCTTCTAAAGTCATGGATAAGGTACACCTATCGCCGTGGGAATCGACCTACATAACACCGGAATCCATCCCGTTTATGTTTCTGAACCCACCCTACGATACAGACTTAATTGACCAAAAGGGAAGGTTGGAACTGGATTTCTTGAGAACCACCACCCCCGCTATCGTTAGAGGCGGCTTGCTTGTTTATATCGTTCCGCAAAAAGTATTTGCTATTCCCGAATTGGCGCGTAAGCTGGCCAGTGACTATGAAAAAATGGTTATCGGGAAATACACGGAATCAGTTTATAAACAGGTAATCGTTCTGGCCAATAAAAGAAGTTTTAAAATAAACCCGACCCAAGAAGAAATAGAGAAAATTCAGTCATGGGCAACAGAAGAAATACCCGATCTATTGCCAGCACAAGAACCACTCTATTCTATTTTGGATGCCCCGACATCGTTTAAAGGCAGAGCTATTGAGTTTATCCGTAAAGATTGGACGGATGGAGAAATAGTCGATGCCACGATGACCGAAGGAGCCATAATAACCAAAGATTGGGAAGATCTGCTTCACCCCCACCGTAACGAAGTCACAACTATGCAACCGGCAATGCCTTTGAAAAAAGGACATATAGCCATGATCATGGCAAGTGGAATGTTGGGGGTGATGAGATTGCACGACCAACAAGGAAACCCCATTCTCATCAAAGGTAGGGTGATCAAAGAGAAAGAAATTCGTAATACAACGAATAGTGACGGCGAAGAAATAGAAACAGTTAGGGACAAATTTGTCACCACTATCACAACGATTGGGATAAACGGCTTGGAAGTGATTGACAACATAGAAGGGCTTACACAATTTATGAAAGAACAAGGCGACCAAATTGCCCAATATGTTCTTGAAAATAATAAACCCCTCTATAATTTCGATCCTACTCCTAAAGAAACTGGTATCGTGGATTCGTTAGGATTACTCCGAAAACCGATTCCTGGACAAAAGCCCGGACTGGTACCAGCCCAAAAACATGCAGCCATTGCGCTAGCCAGAGTCGTTAGAAATGGAGTTCCTGGAAATGTTCAAGGCGAGATGGGAGTTGGCAAAACTACAATTGCCATTGCTGCTCTTGATCTACTTCAAGGATATCCTGCATTAGTAGTTTGTCCTCCCCATTTAGTGAATAAATGGATCAGAGAAATAGAACAAACGATCCCTGGTGCTAAAGCACGAGAGCTGTATAAAATCGGGAAAACGTCGGGTGAAAAGGTAGACGTAAACGATGTCAGAAAATTTCTGGATGATGTAAAAGCCGGAAAATTAGGAAATAAGCCAGTAGCAGTAGTAGCCAATACTTCTGCAAAAATGGGACCTGGTTGGCGACCGGCAGTCTCAAAGAGGGTGCTTTATGACTCTCTGCGAGGAAGGACTGTAAAAGCCTGCTGTTGTCCTGTTTGCGGAACCCCTCTCTACGATGCTGAAAACGAATTACTTGTCATAGATGAAAAAGAAATTTCCTCTAAGCGATTATTCTGTCAAGGAATTGTTACAGGACGGAAAATTGGCGAAGACGGGAAACTTGTTCACAACGATACTGGTGACACCGTTTGGGGAGAGCGAATTTGTAACAATCCCCTTTTTACCTTTGACCAGACAAGAAGGAATTCAATTGCCGAATATATCAAAAGTCAATGCAAAGGGGCATTCAAGCTATTAATTGGCGATGAAATGCACCAGTTTAAGGGTAAATCGAGTGACCGCGGAATTGCATTTCACCAATTGGTGACTGCATGCAAGTGGACCATATCGCTCACCGGGACATTATTTGGCGGAAAAAGCACCAGTATATTTTGGTTGCTCCACCGGCTGAATTATGGTGTGCGAAGAGACTATGCTTTTAATGAAGAAATGCGTTGGGCTAGATTATATGGCGTATTGGAGACGACCCGAAAATCAAAGAAAGAATACGATGACGATGACGGTGCTTATACTGGCAATCGTCGCTATCGTAATCAAACCAAAGAACAACCTGGCATTTCACCGGCAATAATCAATCGGTTGTTGCCAAACACGATCTTTCTTACTTTGAAAGATCTGGGAGTAGATTTGCCGTTGTACACAGAGGAAATAGTTCCCTTGGATATGGTGGAAGAGCAACTCAGGCAATATAAAACAATGGAAAGCTCTCTCCTTGCATTAGCCAAAGAAGACAGTCGATATCTATCCAGTTGGCTTCAAAATGGATTGGCGCGTCCAAATTCGGCATTTAGAAATGAAAAGATATATTCTGTTAAATCCGAATTGATCAAAAAAGAGTTAATGGACCTGCCTGCTGTTATCGGCGAACGTCAACTACTTCCAAAGGAAAAATGGTTACAGGAATATTGCCTTTCAGAAAGACACGATGGCCGCAAGGTGCTTGTTTACTTAAGGCAAACCGGAACAAGAGATATTCAGGACCACATCAAGTCTATTCTTGAAAGTGGTGGTCTGAGAGTTACAGTTCTGGCGGGCAGCATTGATCCTCGTAAACGAGAGGATTGGATCGCTAAAAGAACACCTTATACTGACGTTTTGGTTTGTAATCCTAAACTGGTTGAAACTGGACTTGACCTGGTAGACTACAACACTGTAGTATTCGCAGAAACGGAATATAGTTTGTACACAATGTGGCAAGCCATTCGCCGTGTCTGGAGGTTAGGACAGACCAAACCTGTCAAAGCTGTTTTCAGTGTCTACAACGACTCATTGGAAGAAAAAGCTTTAAGATTGATGGGCCGAAAAATGAAGGCAGCACAGTTGCTTTATGGTGATGAAGTGGGAGGTGCGCTGGTACCCGCAGAGGAAGGTGACTTCCTTACGCAACTAGCACGTGATGTTCTCTCAGGAAAAAAACTAGCTGATCTAACTGCTCTATTCGCTGAAGATGTAAGGGTAAAAAACAATCCGACAGAATTGGTTATCCAAAGCGATATACCAAATAATCCGATTGCAGTTATTACCCTTCCTTCTCAAAATTATGCAAAACCAAAGACATGGGATGAGTGGTTGAAAGAGCACGGAGAAAGCGCTCCTTCAAGAAAGAGAACTCAGACCAAAAAAATGGATGGTCAAGAAAGTTTGTTTTAATAAAAAGCCCCGGGTTTATCCGGGGTTTTTATTTTAAGAAAACAAACAGAATATAATATATCAAAATTGGGATGTATTCATATTGACAGCGTACCACAACGTAGCTACAATAGTTGTAGTTACGTTCATGCCATAATAAAGAGGGTATAGAACATGGTCGAGAATAATAAAGACGCAGTAATTGAAGTATTAAAAACAATCATCGCAAAATCACCGGCTGCCTCAAAAGGTGCATTAACTTTATATGATAGTGCAAATAACATAGAAGATAATGCGTTTCTATTCCAATATAACAAAATAGTTGAGGAGGCATTTGCTGATCCCGGTGCGAACTTAACAAACAAAGACAGGTTAAGGATTGTCAATCTACTGGGGAGGCCCCAAAGTAAAACAAGGACAGAAGTTCTTAGAGTTAGAATTAACCAGTACGAACTATGGAAACTATCCAAAGACGCAGCTCAACTTGGTGTGTCAATTAGCGAATATGTCAGAAAGCGATTATTCAGCTAATAAAGAAGAATACAAAGGATTGCAAGTTAAAAAGTATTTATCTTAATTCTCTCTAATAGTTGCTGACGGGATACGATCAGCGGCGCAGAGGAAAAAAACAAAGGAGAAACACAAAGATGTCTGAAGCACATGTCATTGCATTTGCAAATCAAAAAGGAGGGGTTGCCAAAACCACTTCAACCATTCAAGTTGCCTCATGGTTTGCCATGAAAGGTAAACGTGTTTTGATAATCGACTTAGATGGTCAGGGCCACATTGCACCTGGTCTTGGATTAGAGAAATCGGACGGGCTGTATCAATTAATAAACGAGAAGAAAGACATTTCTGACGTTGTGGTATCTGCTCGGAAAAACTTAGATGTTGTCACCAACAGCGATAAGTCCACATTGGTTCAAAAATTCATTCAAGAAATCGAATTTGATAAGCAGTACTTTTTGGATGAAATATTAGAAAAGCCAAGATCCGTTTATGATGTAATTTTCCTTGATACTGCTCCCTCCAAAGACGTACTTCATATGTTAGCGTTGATCGCTACGAATACATTAGTGATCCCTGCCAATATGGAATTCTTTGCTCTGGATGGAGTGGAATATATCGTAAGAACATTAAATGACATTAGCAAAATTAGAAATGTTATTCCACCCTACCTGGCTGGAATATTGCCAACCATGTTTGATATAAATACGAGATTAACCATTGAAAACGCAAAAAATGTCGAAGCAGCGTTTGGAACTGAACAAACATTGCCTCCAATTCCACATGATGTAAAAATCCGGGAATGTATTTCTTATGGCAAAACAATTTGGGAACTAGATCCTTCTTGTCGTGGAGCAATAGGATACGAGAATCTTCCTGGAATTAGAAAAAATTCAGCCGGTCGTGTTGGTGGATATTTACACATATCTGAAATGCTCGATTCAATTATCGAGGCAGGGAGGAAATAGAGATGCCAGTCATCAAAGATAAGGCGCGAAACCCGATAAGCACTGGACAAGATTCATCAATTCAAGATTCTGCCGTCCAACAAATTGTCAGTCAGAATAAAAGCAATTATGATGATTATGAAAGAGCCAAAAATCTTAGCCCCGCTAAGAAGAAGCGAAAAATCTACGATCAAAAACGAATAAGAATAATCATTGATGTTGACAATCAATTGGACAACGTATTAAGAATATTAGCTGAAGCAGGTGGAAAGAAAACCGGCGTAAACCAAGTATGTAAATTTCTAATTGTTAAAGGGCTTATTTCCCTGGCTCAGGCGGGGGAAAATATAGAAGATTTTAAAACAGATTCAAAAACCATCAAAGTTGACTATGATATGGAAATGCCTGTAATACCTGAAATTTACCTGAAGGAAAAAAGCAAAAATAATAAATAGTGATGTCAATAACGACAACAATAACGATGTCAATAATGATGTCAATATAAAAACGCAATGATGTCAATAATGATAACAATAAAGATGTCAATAATGGCATCAATCAAGCCAACAGGAAGGGCTAGAACGAAAAATAATTTGAAATAAGCAACAGATAGTAATCACTACCAAAATCACATTAGGGAGGCTCATATGGAAGGAAATAGCTGTAAGTTTATAGTTGAAATTAAAGGTAAAGGAACTGAAGAAATAAACGTTGATGGAAAAGAAACGCTGGGTTTTTATTTGATTGGGTTTATACCTGAGACAGCCACACACGCTGGAGTTAAAAAAATGAAGTTCGTCAGTCCAGAAAATTTGAGCAAAAAACTGGACGAATGTGTAACTGCAGGTTCTATTGTTTATATTGAATGCCATATGCAAGAAAACCAATTTGTAGTTGAGGATTTTGATTTAATTAAAAAATAAATATTAAGGGGGAGATATAAAATAACTTTATACCTCCCAACATTGAAGCAAATTTGGAGGTTGGAAAAAACATTATGACTCGGAATAATTCATGCCAACACGTAGTTGATGTAGGGGATAAATCCTTTGAGCGAATATCGCTTAACGGGGAAGAAACGGCATACTTGCGTTTTTATGGGTTTGTTAACGGGACGCCAGGGGCTAACAAAGTAAACGGTATGAGATTTATTGCTTATGGTCCTGAAGCGGAACTGATCTTTGCACATATTAAATGTGGTTCAAGAGTCTTTGTTATTAGCCATGTTCAAGTGCGAAGGGATAAAAAAGAAAATATATTTACTGAATTTGTAATAGAAGAAATCCAATATATAAGAAATGTCAATTGGGAAGAAGGAACTAAAAAACGCAAGGAACTGATTGATAGTGGTCAGCTCAGACCTTCCTTAGTGGAAAATCCAGAAACCGGTGATTTTGTAGAGAGCCATCGCAATGAACAAGAGTGAAACAATCACATTAATTGTCGTTATCACATTAATTGTGTTTGGAGGGATTGGCTGGGTGGTAACACCCAAAAACGTAGGTGGTGAACCTTTAATTTATTCGCCGAGCATAAAGAAAACGAATGACTACCAGAAAAGTGCTATGAACTGGATAGCCGAAATTAAACTATTAGACGGAAGATTAAATACTTTACTAGCAAGCAACAGCCAGGGCATTTATACGAAATCTAAAGAAGCACAAGATATTTTCTCAGGAATATATTCTGTTTCGCAGGAGATTGAAAACGCCGAATCTCCAATAGCCATGCAAAATATTAAAGATGAATTGGTTAGCACATCTTCGGCTTATCTCGATGCATCGCAAGCAGCCCTGCAATGGGTTAGTACCTCTACGGATGAAAATTTGAGCAAAACAAAAAATATGATCACAGTAGCCCAGGGTCAACTATCAGAACTGGAAAATAGCCAATGGATAACAACGCAATAGGGTCTGCCAACTTACGTGCTTTATTCGATGAAGAAAACCGGCACAAAGATTTACTTATTGATGAAATAACAAAATCAAGTGAAATTCTAAAATTATTTTTGGATCGAATTTGCAGGGAAAATGATATTAGTCCCATAACGGTTTATCCTAATAAAATGGATCAACTGGCCAAAATAACTGTTAATACCTGTCAGGTCATTCTCAGTCAACTGAAACAATCAACGACTACAAACGCCTGTACAAATCCAGAAAATGCCGAATTAATAAAACTCACCGATGTTGTTCGCAATCAACAAACGGAAATATTGAGGCTAAATAACGAAATCAAGAGGCTCAAAGAAGCAGAAATTGTCAGAAGCAAGCCAGAAAATGCCTCGCAAATTAATGTTTCTATAGAAACGCCAGCAATTGATATAGAAGCTTCGCGATCAGATCACGAAGATCCTATATTGGAGACGGTAAGGACAGAAGGAATTCTAAGACTACAGGAATTAATTGATCGGTATGTGCTGCTCAGTCATCTTACCTCTAGAGAGGTCGAAGAAAAGATCAGCGATCTAGAAGGAGACAGAAAGTTAGAATTAATAAAAACATCTATAAAGGCTCCCTATGGGGTTACTTATCCCACACTGGTTAAAACACCAGAGAGCGCAGCAACCCGGATATTAAATAACATTAATGGATTGACCCTTAAAGAACTTCCTCTTTTAGTATATGCAGCCGAAGAATATTTACCCAAATACGGATACAAACTTATTGCGTATGCTCCTGCAATAAAAATCAATGGAGAAGAGGAAGAACATTTCTTTATTCCCCATCTTCAAATGCAGAACAAAGAAGGCAGAATAATCTACTTAATGTTTGAAGGGTTCAATTATAACGATGGTGAAAATACTGATAGATATCTACTCGATTATCGCCGTATTTCCAAAGACAATTTATATTTTGTTGCCCTGAACCCTAAGATCGCTAAAGAAATAAAATCCAAAATGAGTTATTTGAATCTAATGCGCTTGGGACAGAATCTGGCAAACAGTCAGGAAGAATCAAAAACAACGGATATGGTAAGTGTACGGATTACGAATGTTGCCGATTGGTCTGTTTATGAAGATTTAAAAAAGAAAAAACCAGAACTAGCTCCACTGAGTATCTGGTTTATAGCCATCACAAAAGGAATGAAAGACAATGAAGAATAAACGGGTGACTGTTGAGGAAGTGCTCGGTGTTTTTCAGTATCAAGGGATGGCTACTCCCAACCAGATTAGTAAACTACTTGGTATCACTCACAACCAAGTTATCTATGCAATCAATAATCTAATGTGCAAACCAGACGCCAAATTGTGGTACCAGCCGGTTACTAGAACATGGATTCATAAAAAAGCCGGGGGCAGACCAGAAAATGTCTATGCACTTGAGCCGATTGGAGCAAAGGATCTGAGCCAATTAATTGGTGCTGAGATTACCGCGCCCAACAGAGAAACAGTTGAAAAGAATGTTCTCCACGCATTGGCTCTAGTAGATATTGCCACGTTCTGTATCAATCAGAACTTTACGGTTCGTATCAACCGCCGTATAAACAGCACGGAAGCAGACACTTATATTCGTCCAGATATTGAATATTGTATTCCAGGTGACAAAAAATTCTTTGTGGAATTGGAACAAACACGGCTCCAGAAAAATCTGGAAGCAAAAATACTCGAGAGAATGTTGCGATGGGAACAAATCCTCTCCGAAGAGGGATCGTCTCAGTATTCTAAAGAAATATTTGTTTTGTTCAATTTGGACAAAGAAACTGACGATTACACAATTCTTACCTGGATGCAGGCATACGATGAGTTATATAAATCAATCAATAAAATACCGTCGTTTAATGTATGGTACAGGGAATTTGAAGACTTCTACAACGACCCATCATTTAAATTAAATTTATTCACTCGTCTCGAACCTAATAGAGCGCAAGCAACAGAAAAGATAAGATCGACAAGGGAATTGGAGATTAAAGCACAAAGGGATAACCGTCTGGAGTTATTGGACGAGACAAAATTTGATAAACGAATTCAAGCATATTGGGTAGCAAATCGAGAACAATTTCATCAGGCTCAATTAAATACAGATAAACAATCCTTCTTTTTTTTGCAAGTGAAGAAGTTGTTTGATATGTGTACAACGTATGATAACGAGTATACAGGATTCGCAAGGGCATCCTTGCCGCTTTTATCAATTGCGGTTGTGCGTACCTGGTTGGAAATGCCCGAATTAGCCGAATTAAGGGCAAAGCTGATTATTGCAATCACGGCAGTATATAACAGCTATATTAAGGGGCTGAATTCTGCCGCTGCGGCACTAGAGCGGGCCATTTGGGATGTGTTGTTTCGATATTTTGGTTTTGCTAGCGGAGGTCCACTCATATTCTATGTGGTGGTAGGAAGCGCCGATCAACTAAAAGACAGAAGCAATGATTTAGTTCCCACTGTAAAAATCAGCGCTCCCTGGAAAGGGGTATGTGAAGAAGAAGAAGCACGACAGATTGAGAAGGCGTTAACTTGGTTTGTCAATTTATTATTCCGTTATCACACAGAATTAGGATTAAATAAACTCTCTAGCAGAAGAAAATATTAATATATTTTCAATCCACTTTAGACGTTAAAAAACGATTTCTTTTTTATGAAAACACCCCAAAAAGCCGATTTCTTTTTTATGAAAGCACAAAAATCGATTTCTTTTTTATGAAAACACCTTTTTATTCACGTATATACGCATAAAAATGGCCTTATTTTCATCAAAACATGCCCGTTTTTGTTAGGGAAGTTAAGACAACATAATATTTAACAAAAGCACCCCAAAGAACAAACCCGCACGCCGGCAAGCCGTTACCAGCAAGCCAGCAAACCGCGCGCAAAGGCCTTGCCAGCAAACAGAAAACCAGCAAGCCAGTTTACAAAAAAGCAAACTGCAAACGGTAAACCAGCCCTCCGCCGGCCCCGTTCAGTCTGCAAACCACTAGCCGTACGCTGCTCTCCCGCTTTCTGCCCGCCAAGGGCCAGATGTGGTGGACTTGTAATTAAGCCACCTTAATTGTATGATGCTTAAGACACCTTAATTGGAGCGTAGAAAGCAGGCAAACAGAATTCTGCTTACTTGATCGCAATCGGCCGGCAGCAAACAGTGAACCGGCGCACCAAAGCAAAACCGCTCTGAAAAAGGACAAAATCGGAAGGCATAAACTTCTGATTAAATTGAGAAGTCGAAAGCGCCAAAATGAAGGATTATAAACATCGCCAACTGAACCTGACACCAACGCAATACGGGATGATTGAGACTATTGCGGGCCAGGAAAAGAAAAGTAATTCTTCTATCGCTCGCTTACTGCTGGACATTGGTTATTTGGTATTAGCTGGAGATATTGAAGCCGCACAAAGATGTGCAAATAAGATTCAAGGACCTGCGCCGGCATATCAACCGGAAAATAACTGAAGCAGGTGAAGTAATAGGAAATGAGGGAGAAATGACCGAAAACGTATTAAACAACCCAACCGGAACCGTTACCACACCCAAACCGAAAACCTTCGGTAGTGTGCTCAAAGATATACTCTCGTTCCCCTTCCGCCTGATCTGGAAACTGTTCAAAGTTGCCTTATTGGCATTGCTGGCGGTTATCTTGACCCTGACTGCCTATTGTGGCGTTCAAGCCACCCAGCCGATGACTATTCCGGAAGCGCCAAAGGGCATGACCTACGTCCAGTTTTTGGACAATCGGTTGACGGTCATGAACACCTATGATGCTGCCTATGGAAAACGCTGGAAGAAAACCGATTGGTTAAGCCTACATGCCACCGCGTTAGCTGATTTTGGTGGTTTCCCATTTAGCACGTTGTTAGATGTTCCTGAAGCAACATTCGCTGTTTTATATCCAGGAAGCAAAGTGGATAAATGGTTACAAGGAACGGATTCCGAATACAAGTTTGTTTTACCCCGTGGCGAAGCAACGTGGAATAATTTCCCCGCACTGTTTTGGGAAGCCCTGCAGCGTTCGACTTGGGACTCTATGGTATTACGCGAAAATAAATTACCTTTACCGTCCTTGCGTTCGAGCAAGTAAATCACAAGAGGGCCTTTCTAAAGGCCCTCTTGTTTAATTGATTACGCCATAATTATGTTATGTATACTGTTTTATTAATTCTTTTTTAGC